>ENA-ORPF01000327-ORPF01000327.1-human-gut-metagenome-genome-assembly--contig:-NODE-327-length-50176-cov-10.001057_pt1 | contig 50176 bp, 28 predicted proteins | sample MGYA00242140_ERZ509070 | MGnify/ENA primary metagenome ERZ509070 (study PRJEB26280, sample SAMEA2338713) | human gut metagenome | biome: human gut; feature: human-associated habitat; material: faeces... | reverse complement strand
TGCAACGCATGGATGCAGCCAAACGGCACAAAGAAGAACAGATAAATCTTGCCGAACAGGAACTAAAACAGGTAAAATCAGAAATACGCACTGACAAGCTAAAGAAGACAGCCACCACAGCAGCGACAGCCATAACAAGCGGTGTTGCTTCTCTTTTCGGAAGCGGAAAACTGAAAGAACTGGAACATGCCAACGAAAAACTGCAAGACGAAGTTTCAAAACGGAACACCAATATTGAAAAATTGCAGAGCCAGATACAGCAGATGCAGAAACAGCATGATATGCAAATCCACAATCTCAAGGAAATGCACAGACAGGAACTTGACATGAAGGAAAAGGAGCTGTCACGACTCGCCAGAATCATAGACAAGGCTTTCAGGTGGTTCCCGATGTTCAGGGAAATGCTACGCATGGAAAAGTTCTGTGCCATGCTGGGATTCTCTAAAGAAATGACCGAAAGTCTTTTGGTCAAGAAAGAAGCTTTAAAATGTAGTGGTAAAATCTATTCGGATCAGCATAGGCGGAACTTTGATATAAAAGATGATATTTTAAGGGTAGAAAATGACCCTGACGATGAAAGCAGACTGAACCTGACAATAAACAGAAAGCCGATTGCCGACTGGTTCAGGGAACAATGGCACAGGCTTAGATATGGAACAAGAGTGCCGCAACAGGAAGAAAAGAAAAGTAGAGGAATTAAGATGTAACTTGATAGTTTGCGACTCTATATTCCCGATTATCAATTAAATTGTGTATCTTTGCCAATGGATTGAGGAAACTCTTTCCAAGACATGTTAGAATTAGAAGAAGCGTTATGCTAGTCGTGGTGTCGGAAACCTAGGAAATTTCTTAAGACATACAAACGATGATTGCATAGTGGTTCTCACGCTATAGCGTGGGCTGCTATTGTTATATCTGTTTGTATGGGTTTTCCTAGGACCTCCGACACAGGTGAACGATTTGTAGTTCACGCTTCGTGTTTTTACAAATTTCTTTATGAACTAAAACTTTGTAAACTGGATATAAATGGAAACAATAGAACTCGATTATCCTACTCATCACTTGACACTTTATGAAATCCCGAATGGATTTATAAAGGCTAAAAATATTGTGAAGGGTGCTATATATGAGGAAATGAAAGATATTGCTATTGATAAATGTATTCACACTAAGACAAATAGTTTTGTAGAATTTGAGCGCGTATTACTCAATAATTTCATCAAATCAATGGTCGGGTTCAACAATACCTCTGATAACATTCACTTTCGGAACGTTCCCATGTATTGCTTCTCCGATGAAGCAGAATATCAATTGTTTTGTATCTTAAATAATGTAGTCTATGAAAAGAATGCATGGTTTAATACAATTTATATGAAAACATCTTTCATGACAAGTATCGGATACTTCAAAGATGCAAGTACGATGTTAGTAAAGACTTTATATCCAGACTACTACCAGCCACCCAAAAACTTGTTTGAAGAATGGATTGAAAAGAGACATCGTGATATGCAGCTATACAAATGTGACATGAGCAAGATTGAAGAATTTCTGAAAGCAAACGACATTCAATGTTTGTATCATTTCACAAATAGAAAAAATATTAACTCTATCAAACAACAAGGTATTTGCTCAATTGATAGATTGAATCAGTTGGGTATTCAGGCCTACTATAGTTCAACTCTTATATCGCGAAAGATAGACAAACACAAACAGACATCCAACTATGTTCATTTAGGATATGAGAAACAGCATCCCATGTTGTTTGCTGCTCTGGCTGAAGGTAGATTATACGAATATGCCATACTAATGGTCTCCACCGATGTACTACTGCTAAAATCGACTATATTTACAAACATCAATGCCGCAAGTTCAAATGCGATATTTAGTACGGACATTAATTTTTTTCTAAATCTTCCATTTAATACTTTTCACAACAAATCGTATCTTCATCTCACACCAGAGGGAAAAAAATCCTATCAAGCAGAAGTACTTGTTGAACAGCAGATAAAAACTAATAACATTTTAAATATTAACGAAATATGAGTGATTTACTAGTAAAACCAGGGCAATGGAATTCTTTTTCTTCCTCAGCCGTCGAATCTTTCCTTGCAGCTATGAGCATATTATTAGGGCTTACCCCTAAGAGGAAAGCTTTTATAGAACAAATACATCAAGATATTCACGGGCATTATAAGCCAGACGAATATTATATCCAAAGCCTACAGAACTTAGGACGATGGCCTCTCAGTATGCAATTACAATATGTAATGAAAGAATGTAATGATATCCAAAAGAAACAACTCAAAATCTGGTATAAAGAACTACTTGCTATGGAGCCCATGGAGGAAATAAACCCTATGCTTCAATTAATGCTTCCTTCCATTTCAAACACTATAAATGACTTTTAATATGACTAAAAAAGAATTTGAACAAAAATGTGCTTTACTGGCCAATCAGCCAGAAGCACGCTGGTTTGACCTCCGTTTTAAAGCGTTCGTCACCATGATTAACAATGCAGGATTTGACATGCTCGACCTACATTATATCTTCCCAACCGCCCAATTGCAAAATCTCGCAGGATGTATATTCAAAATAGAAGACACATATTATTTCCTAATAATGATGAAGCAAGGCAATGTTTATGAGTTTTTCAATGTAGAAACGATTGAGTTTGGAACTCTCAATCATACACTCGCATCTAGTATCATATTGAGTTCCGATGATAGTCCAAACCGTTTAACCGTCATTCCTCTCTTAATGCATTCAAATGGCTTCAATACCCGTTCTGCACTCAAAGAACGTATCGATAATCTATTTATCCGTGCAAAAGGAATATAATCAAAACATTTATGAATCTTACATCTTCAAAACAGAAACAAGCTGTCTACCATCTCATCACATATGTGATGATGAGCAGTGGAAGAATAACATCCAATAAAGGAAACTATTGGAAAAAAGTAGCGTCATTCATCAACATAAATGATATTGATAAATCATCCGCTATGTCGGCAGACATAAATAGCTCTCTTGCAATTATCAAAGAGTTGTCTGAAGATAACAGAGCAAGGGTATTTGCTATGGTAATAAACATGGCATTTGCAGATGGTACTGTACAAGAAAATATAGCTGAACTATTAAAAAAAATAGCTTTTGCTTTGCAAATTCCACCTATATTGGAAAAGTTAGGTCCTGATAAGTATAAACTTATCGAAAAGCAGTACGCCTTATAATTTAGAATGAGAATAATAAATTTTTTCATATTTTGATAGTTCTATTTACAGAAAAGTTGAAAGCATAAGTAAAAGCCCCTTATTGAGGTCTTGACTATAAAAGTAAAGAAAGGCTAAGATAAGGGGCTTTTTGAATGTTATACAGATGAACTAATTAACTAATAACAATATGCAACGTTTAATAATTTTTATACTATTTGCTCTCTCTGTTGGTACCAGTTATGCCGACTACGCAAGCAGAGGAAAACCATGGGATGATCCCAATTATCACGAAAGTCCCCTCACACCCATTTTTATGATAATTGGAGTTATTGTATTAATAATAATTGGTGGCGTTTGGCTAGTATATAAAATACAAGAAAACAAAGATGTAATATTAGATGCTATTGGAAAAATTTTTGTTGCAGGCTTGATATTGGTAGGTATAATGTTGGTTGGTAAATGTGGTGAAGAATTCCACGATTCAAAATTTTCCAATGAAAGTCACTCGACTACGATACCTAATACTCCAACACCTCCAAAAAACAATCAATCACAACCTCAAGTCCAACCTATACAGCCCCAATACACTCCAACATTAAAATATCGCACGGTTGAATATTACGAAGATTGCTTTTATTGTAACGGATGTGGTAAAGTTGTATGCTCAAAATGTAGAGGAACAGGTTGGATAGAAAAGACCTGCACCCACTGTAATGGTATGGGAAACTTCGGACAGTCTAAGTGCTTTGATTGTCAAGGGAATGGCTATACGGAAGATTTGATTTTTGGAACAGGAAAAAGACGATGCTTTAATTGTAATGGAACAGGATATACAACTAAAACTTGCACTTTTTGTTCAGGTTCAGGAAAAACTTCAGATTTTTGTGACTGGGACGCATGTGTAAACCACAAAACCCATTATATCACATGCTCACATTGTAATGGTTATGGAAAAATTAGGCGTACTCGACAAGAGAGTTATTATGAATAGTAGCATGAAATAAGTATCTTTACATTATTTACTGAATCTCCCTAAATAGCCGCTAGAGTAAGCAATAAATCCCACTGCTTTTTGCGTTGCCCAAGCTATATGGGAACAAATTGGGAACATAAACATAAAAAGAAAAGAGCCAAATATTTGATTTGCAAATACTTAGCTCTTTTTCTTGTACCCAGACCCGGGATCGAACCGGGATGGGTTGCCCCACTGGTGTTTGAGACCAGCGCGTCTACCTATTCCGCCATCTGGGCGCATCTCTCTTGATTGCGAGTGCAAAGGTAGGCGTTTTTTTTATATTTGCAAAACTTTAGCCGGATTTTTTTCTTATTCCGGCATTATTTTATGAAAATCGTTTGATGGAAGCGGGTAGAGCGGCTTATGCCACTGACGATGTAGATGCCCGGATGGAGCGGGACTCGTAGGGTCTCGTCCTGAAGTAAGGTCTGGTAAATGCAGCCTCCTGAAGGGGCATAGATGCCGAGCCTGCAAGGGGTATCCGAAAGTTTGTCTGCCCGGAGTATGTTTCCCGGTTCGCAAGTGAGACGGAAAAGGGGCCGGGATGTATCATCGGGAAAGGAGATGCCCGGAACGGCATCCGGGTTTCCGCTGTCCGGTTGGCGCATAAAGAACCATTGGCGGTGGCAGGCAGTCGGAGCGGAACCGTATTCCCACAGACCGACTGTTGTGCCGGCCGTATGATGTTCGCCTTCCAAGTCGAAAGCCTTCGACCCGTCTTCTGTCATGATTTTATAAAAGAGCCGGTCGATGGGAGTGAGGGTAAAGCTTTGTCCGGCTTGGGGAGAAGTTTCATATCCTAACGCATAGTCCGGCGAGTGGTCGGTCAGGATATCACCGTTGCCGTTGGTAAAGGTATATCCGTTTCCGTCCGGTTGCAGTTTCCAAGTTTGTTCCGGAGCGTATGACAGAGGTTGTAAAGTCACCTTGCCGCCGGATGCCTGCAGGGCTTGGTCGGCTGCGTTACGGGGGCATATCCAGTAAGGAAGGCCGGGGCGTATGGCGTTGTCGGCATCCGCGCTTTCTTCCACGGGGATGACGAACGTGATGATGCTGTAGGCTGGGAGCTTGTAGGTCAGTATGCGGTCTTCGAGTGTGTAATCGGCCGTTGGGGACAAATCCTCGGTCTCCGAGCTACGGAGTGCCGTCAGCCCGTTGCTTATGGATTCGTAAAAACTTAAATCGGCACGATGCACGACGGGTAAGGCGTTCGGATTGATGGCCACTATGATGAGGCTGTCGCCTTCCGGGTTGCGGGCTGCCAGTGTCTGTCCGTTCAACGACGTGAGGAATGTGTAGCCCGGACGGATGAATTTACTGAAGTGTTGGCGGATGGAATAGTTCTTCACCTTGTGGTAGGTCTGTTTCGTGAAGTCGCCTTGCACCAGGCACCATTGGTCGTTGCCCTCCTCCACGTATTGCCAGTCCACCCACGCCACAGGCATAATGTAACGTATGTCGTCCATCAGTTTCTGTGCCAGGTTCAGGTTTCCGGCAATACCGCTTCCGCCGCTGCCTACTTCGCTCATCCATAGACGGATGCCCTGTTCCTTGCAGAGGGCACTGATTTGGCTGCGTGCCTGCGTGGTGGCCGAGTAGGTGTGCGTGTTCCATTGTCCGACGAGGGGCAGCACTCCGGCGGCCTGATAACCTTCAAAGTCCCTGACCGACTGTGCGGCATCGGTTTCTTCCGAGGCCGAGATGACGGTGTTCAGGCCGGAGGCTTTCAGGATGGGGTGCAACACTTTGAGGAAAGCCACTTGCGAGGCAATGTCGAAATGGCATCCTTCTTGTCCTCCGTTGGCTCCCCAATAACTCGTCATCGGTTCGTTGAAAGGCGAAAGCGTACGGAACTCTATGCCGTATTCCTCTTTATAATGTCGGCACACGTCTACCAGATAATGGGCGAATGCTTCATAGTATTCCGGTTTCAGGTTGTCGGCAGACGCATCAGTATTACCCGCACAACATCCGCTGTAAGTCATGTAGTAGGGACAGGAATTGCTGAAGGCCTCGAATATGGCATCCGGACGCTTCTCTTTGATTTTCAGCATGATTTTACGTTGTGTGGCATCACGGTTCCAAATGTATTCACCGTCCGGGCTGTCTTTGAAGCCTTCCATTTCCGCACGCAGGCCTTTTCCGCTTCCCATGTGGTGCGGCGTGCAGTTCCGGTTTTGCGGGTCGTCTCCCCCACCGATGTTGTAGCGGAAAATACGGTAGTCCAGTCCGTCCGGGCTGACTAGCCAATCCACAAGTTCGTCTATCTTCTCGTCGCTCCACTTCCCGCACATGTTAGCCCACCAGCAGAGCGAGATGCCCCATCCCTCGAACTGTTGGCGGGTAACGGCCGGGTTGATGACGTAGACTGAGGTGTCGGCAGGCGGAGCCTGATGCACGTCGGTCGTAAGGTACCACAGGTGCCGGGTGTCCGTCCCGTCTTTGTCCGAATACACGGCTGACGACGCTGTTGTCCCGTCCGTTCCTAAATATTTGTTGTTGTATTTGCAGCGCAGCTTGATGAAGAACTTTCCGGAGTTCTCTATGGCATACAAGGCTTTTGCCGATGAGGGGTCGGTTGTGAAGGACGTGTTCCATTGTCCGCTCAGTGACAGATAACCTTGTCCGTCGTCCGATTGCAAGGCATAATATCCGTTGCCGTCGGGGATGAATGTAAGTTTTTGGGGCGACGGGGCATCTGCGGCTTCCAATACCGCTCCTCCTTGGGCGTCTTTGGCCACATGGTTTCCACTGGAGTGCATGAGGAAAAATGCCGTGGGACTGTTGATGGTTTGTGCCAAAAGCAGGGCCGGCAACCACAGAAATATCCAACCGGCCAGATAAGTGTAAAGTCTGTTCTTCATCTGTTTTGAATTTGAAATCAGGTTGATGGGGTAAAAGTACGACGATTCTGCAAGAATAACAAGCAAATGGGGGATAAAAGTTTATAGCTGAAAGTATTTATGGCTTCTTGCCGGAAGATTATGAGGAAAAAGTTGGCTTTGAAGACGTTTTTTATTAGTTTTGCGAAGACTACTTATTTATTATTTATCAAAAGAAGAAGCGTATGAATACATTGAAGAATTTTGCTTTCGGTGTGTGCTTGTGCGGCACATTCGGGTTAGGCCTGGCCCTGTTGGGGGCTTGTACATCTTCGGGTGGAAAGACGGAGACGGTTATGTCCGATAGTGTGGATACAGAGCAAGGAAATGCGGTGGTCGAGGCCATAATGTCCCGGCGCAGTATCCGTAAGTACAAAGACCAACCGGTGGAACGCGAGAAGTTGGAGACCATTGTGAATTGCGGTATCAATGCGCCCAACGGGATGAACCGTCAGCCTTGGCAGGTGCGTGTGGTGGACAATGCCGATTATATCGATGGAATCACAGAGGTTTTCAAAAAAGCCAATCCGAAGGCGGCCGAAGAACCCGGTTTTAAGAATATGTTCCGGAATGCTCCCGCCGTGATATTCATCGCATCCCCGAAGGACGGAAGCGGCCAGTTGGACTGCGGGCTTTTAGGTGAAAACATGGTGTTGGCAGCACAGTCTTTAGGACTCGGAACTTGTTGCCTTGGCGGTCCGATTGCTTTCATGACAGGCAATCAGGAGGCCGCTTCTTATCTGGAACGTTTGCAACTCCCGGAAGATTATGTTCTGCTGTATGCCATTGCTGTGGGTTATCCAGACGAGTCTCCCGCTGCCAAACCGAGAGATGCGGAGAAGGTTAAGTTTGTGGAATAAACTGTGTATTTAAGTGATTTTAAAATTCCTTTTTCGAGTTTGTTCGTGAAAAGGGTTAACTTAGCGACAGTTTACACTAGCCTTTGAATTATGGAAGCAAAAGACCAGAATTATTGTGTGATATTGGCCGGCGGCATCGGCAGTCGTTTGTGGCCTGTAAGTCGTAAAGAGTTGCCCAAACAGTTTCTCGACTGGTTCGGAACGGGGCGTACTTTATTGCAACAGACCTACGACCGTTTTCGCAAGATTATCGATACCAAGCATATTTTTATCGTGACCAACGAGCATTATGCGGATTTGGTAAGGGAACAGTTGCCGGATGTGGCACAAGACAGAATATTGAAAGAACCTATCCGGCGGAACACCTTGCCGAGCGTGGCGTGGGCTACGACGTGTATCAGCCACCTTTGTCCGCACGCCAATGTGATAGTTTCTCCCGCCGACCAGTTGATTCTGGAGGAGAAAAACTTCGATGATGACGTGCTGAAAGGATTGGACTTCGTGGGGCATTCGGATTGTCTGCTGACCATGGGAGTAAAGCCGACCCGTCCCGATACCGGGTACGGGTATATCCAAGCCCATGAGAATATGGAGGAAGGGGCGTTTGCCCGTGTGAAGTCCTTTACGGAGAAGCCCGCGTTGGATTTTGCCCGTGTATTCATGGAAAGCGGGGAGTTTTACTGGAATACAGGGTTATATCTGTACAACGTCCGTACCATGATGAAGGCGATTCATGATTTGGTGCCAGACTATCGGGACAGCCTGACGGAGGCCATCGATGCCATTGACGAAGATGATTTCTGTCGCGTGCCGGCCCATTTCGATACCTTGCCGAACCTTTCATTGGATTATAGTATTTTGGAAAAGAGCGAGAATGTCTATGTACAGGTGTGCGACTTCGGATGGGCGGATTTGGGCTCATGGTGCTCCCTGCACAATGATACGCAGCACGACCGGCAGGACAACGTGCTGCTTAATACCGAAGCCTTGCTGTACAACAGTGAAGGGAATGTCATTTGTTTGCCTAAGGGAAGGATAGCCGTTATTGATGGATTGAAGGGCTTTGTCGTGGCAGAAAAAGGCGATGTGCTGATGATTTGCCCCAAGGATGACAGTGCGGCATTAAGGCGTATGATGACAGATGCCCAGATGAAGTTGGGAGAAGAGTTTATTTAGCTTTCTTATTATATATAAGGTATAATAAAAGCGCGGTTTCTCACGAAGCCGCGCCTTTATTTTGTCGTGTGTTTTGTGTTATCGAATACCTGCCATGTAGTTATCCGAGATAGCTTTGGCAATGGCCTTGAACTCCTCATCCGTGAACGTCAGTTTAGGGTTACTGAAAAGCATGTCCTTTTCGTTCTGCATGGGAATCAAGTGGATGTGCGCATGGGGTACTTCCAGTCCCAAAACGGCTTGTCCTACTTTGATGCAAGGAAAAGCCTTTTTGATGGCCTCTGCTACGTGCTTGGCAAAGACTTGCATCGCACCGATTTCTTCGTCTGACAAGTCGAAGATGTAATCCACTTCGCGTTTGGGAATGACCAACGTATGGCCCTTCACCAAAGGATTGATGTCGAGGAAAGCATAGAAACGGTCGTTCTCTGCGCATTTATAGCTCGGAATCTCTCCGGCTACGATTTTACTGAATATGGTAGCCATGGCGGTTATTCAAATGAAATGTTCGTGATTTCCAGTTGTACGGTGCCGTGCGGGATTTTGATTTCTGCCACGTCGCCTACTTTCTTGCCTAACAAGCCTTGCGCGATGGGGGTCTGCACAGAGATTTTACCTTCTTTCAGGTTGGCTTCCGTTTCAGACACGATGGTGTATGTCATCTTCATGTTGTTCTTCACATTGCGCATTTCTACCTTGGACAGGATTTGTACTGTGTCGGCTTTCAGTTTCGAGGTGTCGATGATTTTGGCATCCCCGATGACTGCTTTCAGTTGGTTGATTTTCATTTCCAACATAGCCTGATGCTCTTTGGCGGCATCGTATTCCGAGTTTTCACTCAGGTCACCCTTGTCGCGTGCCTCTGCGATGGCTGCCGAAGCTGCCGGACGTTCGATGGTTTCCATTTCTTTGAGTTGGGCCACCAGTTTGTCGTAGCCCTCTTGTGACATATAAGCCATAATTATTCCTCCTTAATTATTATTATGCGTTTTTACTTGAAAAGATAAAAACAAAAGAATTCCGGCCTTAATCAGCCGGAACCCTTTTGCCTTTTCCTTTAATGATTCGATGCAAAGTTAAGCTTTAAAATCTGAATCACAAAGATTTTTGCATTTTTTTCTATTTTGCCGGGGATGGGGATGGGGAAAAAAGTATTAAAAACAGGTTATGAATGATTTTTGGCTCTTTTTTGCACGATTCTGCTCCTTGCTTTCCTTGCTATACCCTTATCTTTGTGGTACAGAACCAAGAATACATTAATCAGTGCAAATGGCTAAGAAAATTAGCATTATGATGTATTGTCGGATGAGAAGTGGAATTGCCGGTAAATGAAAACCACCGAAGAAATTCAATATGGTGGAAAGAAAACATATTAACCATAAAACAATTCATTATTAGAAAATATGAATATGAAAATTTATGCAGTTTTAGTATTAGTCTGTTTGATGACGAAACTTAACGCCAGAAGTCATGACACAGTCGTGTTATTGGAGAATCCGGTTCCCGTTTCTTCTGTGAAGAATATAACAGGTTTCTATGGAGGACGCATGAAGTTGAACCGTGATATTTACCTGAAGAATTTTCCTATAAACAGATATGTGGATTTTATCGTGGAACGACAGCATATCCAGTGGGACTGGACAAAAGCCGAACAACATGGCAAATGGATTGAATCCGCCTATTTGTCGGCTATTCAGGGTGGTGATGATGAACTGTTATCGAAGGCTCATGCTGTATTGAAACGTATTATTGACTCACAGGAAGATAATGGTTATTTGGGAGCTACGGCCCGGAGTTTTCGTTCTGGCAAAAGACCTGTCAGGAGTATGGATGCCTATGAATTATACTTTGTTTTTCATGCCTTTATGACAGTATACGAACAGACTGGAGATGAAGAGGCACTGGTCGCTGTTGAAAAGTTGGCAGATTATTTTTTGAAATATTTTGGTCCCGATAAGTTGGAATTTTGGCCTTCGGATTTGCGGGCACCGGAGAATAAGCGCAAACGGGTGGATGCCTTGTCTGATTTTGCAGGGCATGGAGTACATTATTCATGGGAAGGAACATTGCTTTGTGACCCTGTCGCACGGTTATATGAACTGACCGGAAAGAAGAAATATTTGGATTGGAGCAAATGGGTCGTTGGCAACATTGACAAATGGAGCGGTTGGGATGCTTTTTCCCGATTGGATTCTGTGGCAGACGGCACATTGGGGGTTGACGAACTTCAGCCTTACGTGCATTCACATACGTTCCAAATGAATTTTATGGGTTTTCTTCGCCTATATCGTATTACAGGCGACAAGTCTTTGTTCCGTAAAGTAGAGGGAGCGTGGGAGGATATCCACAAGCGCCAAATGTATATTACCGGTGGAGTCAGCGTGGCTGAACATTATGAACACGGCTATGTAAAACCGGTATCGGGGAATGTGGTTGAGACTTGTGCCACAATGTCATGGATGCAACTTACGCAGATGTTATTGGAACTGACCGGGGAGTCTAAATATGCGGATGCAATGGAACGTTTGATGATGAATCATGTATTTGCCGCTCAAGATTGCGAGACTGGTACTTGCCGTTACCATACAGCCCCGAACGGAACGAAGCCCGCTAGTTATTTTCACGGTCCTGACTGCTGTACGGCAAGCGGGCACCGTATCATTTCCATGTTGCCCACTTTTATGTATGCGGAAAGAGGTAAGGAGTTTTTTGTGAACCAGTATCTGCCGTCCCATTATATAGGAAAGGATTTCGCTTTTCAGATTTCCGGTAATTATCCGGAGGCGGAGAATATGGAGTTGACCGTCCTTTCAGAGAAGGCTGTTGACAGGGTGTTGAATCTGCGTATTCCCAGTTGGTGTAAGGCTCCTCGGGTATCTGTAAATGGGAAGAATGTGATAGGCGTGGAACCGGGGACTTATTTAAAAATATCCCGTAAATGGTCTAAAGGGGACAAGGTTAGTATTGTCTTTCCTATGGAGGAAAGGTGGGTGATGCGTGAACACCATAGCAAATACACTACTTATACACTTCCCAGGGGAGAGATTATGTATAAAGAAGAACCGACGGACAGAATTCCATACGCTTTTCTACGTGGTCCTATGGTTTATTGCTTGGATATGGTGTGGAACAAACAACTTTGTAACGATGATGTGGACTTGGCAAAGGATATACGATTGAATGTAAGCGTTAAGCCATCTGTGGTGGATAAGCCTTATGCCAATATGGTAGGACCTGTTTATCGTACGAAAGCATTGTATAAAGGAAGTGAAGTGGAAGTCTTGCTCACACCGTTTGTTGACATCGGGCAATGGTTCCGTCCGTCCGGACAGAAACCGGAAAAGAATGCAGAGATGTTTACTTACGGTATTTGGTTGTATAAGGAATAGGTGTTTAGTCTCTTATAAAAAGCATGTGGGGTGTAAGAAACAGACTATGTTATCATTTTAATCTTAAAAAATATTACCCATGAACAGAATGAAATTATGTTTGCTGGCTGTATTAACCTTTGGCCAAGGTATGGCCGAGGCTGCATTTCGGGATAATCCTACCGAAATGACGACTTCTATTGTAAACCCGAGTTTTGAAGACGGGGCGACGGGTTGGGCAAATGCCGGCTTTTGGACACAGACGAATGATTCACCGACAGGAGAAGGATGGACGAAGGATGGCAAGATTTATATGGAACGGTGGGTTGCTGATTCCCAAACGTTGCCTGATGCTGATTTGCACCAAGTCGTTTCGAAACTTCCGGTCGGTGTGTTTAAGGTGGTTGTCGATGCGCATGCCGTGAATCAAAAGGGAGAACCGGAAGTTTGTCAAGGAGCTTTCCTGTATGCCGGACGGCATGAAACGTTTGTCCATAAGGGTGGTGAATACCAACTTCGTGCCGTAGCCGTGAATGGCACATTGGAAATCGGGTTCAGGCTGAAAGGTACGGATGCCAATTGGGCAGCGGTCGACCATTTCCGTTTGTTGTATGAAGGACACGATGTGGAGGCTTATAAAGAGGAACTGGACATCCTGTTGGCTGTGGCAGAGGAAGGCGCGGCACAGGAAAACTGCCATAACCTGACGAGTCTTCGCAAGGCGATTGAAACAGCAAAGGAAACAGGGGATTCGGTGGATGAGTTAGTAGCCGCACTGCAAGGATTGGATGCAGCTATCAATGAATACGACCGGTTAGCTGTGCAGTATGGGGCTTTTGAACGGGCGTTGCTCAATGCGAAGAAGTTGTATGACGGCAGCGATTATGCCGGAAAATCATTGTTTGGAAAAGTGATAGAGGAACTTGAACCTTTGGCTGACAATCCGGAAGGGCAAGATTTGATGGAGGCGGTTTCCAGATTGGAGAAAGCCACACAGGACTATCTGGACACCCGTCCGTCCAATTGGATGACTATCCATAACGGGGCTTTATGGGTGGACGACCGAGGTGAGCCGGTACAGGCTCACGGAGCAGGTTTCTTGCAAGTCGGCGACACGTGGTACATGATAGGCGAAGACCGTAATAATACATGGAATCCAGATGTGAACATGTATTCAACCAAAGACTTCGTGCATTGGAAGTTTGAGCGTAAGATCATTAAGAACGGTGTGACGCACCCGTCTTTGGGGAATGGCCGTTTCATCGAGCGTCCCAAACTTATGTATTGCCGTAAGACGGGAAAGTATGTCGTGTGGTGCCATTGGGAACAAGGGAACTACGGGGCTTCCGAAGCTGCTGTTTTCTATTGCGACTCCGTGAACGGGGATTATAAGTTCCATTGGGCAGGACGTCCGTTGGGGGTCAAGTCGCGGGATTGCAATGTCTTTGTGGATAATGACGGTACGGCCTATTTCATATCCACCATCGAGGAGAACAAGCATTTGGGGCTTTTTAGGCTGTCGGACGATTATTTAAGTGCGGTGGAATATACGGAACTGTTTAAGTGGCAGTCGCGCGAAGCACCGGCCATCGTGCGCCATGGCGATACCTATTTCATGATGTTTTCGGCTTGTTCCGGTTGGGATCCGAACCAAGCGACTTATTCTTATTCCAAATCGCTTACTTCAGGATGGTCTTCACGTGCAAATATCGGTAATTCTATTGCGTATGACACCCAGGCGGCTTCTGTCCTGACGGTTACCGGTTCCAAAGGCACGTCGTATGTGTATGTCGGCGACCGTTGGCAAGACCCGGGATTGGCAGAATCCAAGACCATCATGTTCCCTATATCTTTTAATGGAAATTCCATCGTATTCGATTATAAGCCCCAATTTGATTTGGATTTGTCTACGGGGCAATGCCGGGATGTCGCGCAGTCATGCTACGTCCCGAAAGACAAATGGAAAGTGAGGGCATTCAGCAGCCAGGAGACCGGCTCGGAGAACGGAGCGGCAGCCAATGCTATCGACGGGAACCTGCAGACGAAATGGCACACCCGGTATAGCGGAGGCGTGGCACCGGCTCCCCACCACATCGAGGTTGACATGGGAGAAGAACATGAGATTGCCGGTTTCCTTTGTGCTCCGCGCATGGACAATTCTTCCAATGGCTTGGTTCGTGACTATATGTTCTTGGTAAGTACCGACGGAGAACAATGGGAGGCTGTCTCCGGAGGCACGTGGTTGCCTTATTATGCCGGGGTTTATTTTGAGCCTGTCAAGGCTCGTTATTTCCGGCTGGTGGCATTGGCGGGGCAGTATGCCAGCATTTCTGAAATCGATATATTGCAAGAGGCACCGGATTCTTTTGCACCTGCATCGGTGAATGGATCATGGCGTTTGGGAGAAAGCTCTCCTTTTTATAATACAAATCCGACGGTACGTAAAAGGAGTACCGTGACCCTTACGGCCAAGACCGGGAGTTCTGGTGGAAGTTGGGCTTTCTATGGTCCGGACGGGGAAATGGGACATACAAACGAATACCGGATTGATAAAGTGTCGGATGATAACGTGGGCGTTTATACCTTTATATATAGCGACCAGTATTGCCAAAGTGCCAAAGTGGATTTCCAATTATCTATCCGTGGGACGGATGTGGAAAGTGTCGAATCAGGCTTGGCGGTGGTGGATACGAAGTATTACACGTTACAAGGCATGGAAGTGTCCGAGCCTTTAGGGAAAGGCATATATGTCGTGAAAACCTGTTATGGCGACGGGAGCGTGAAAGTGGAAAAGAAATTGTTGGACTAAAGGTTGGAAAGCGATGAAAATCAGTAGCGTGCTTGCAGGCATGGCCATTCTGGTGGCGGCTTCCGGTAACGGAAGGGCCGAGGTTTTGCCTTACATACCTTTAAAGGGAGATTTTGGCGGGGCAAACGTGACGGATGTCGAGGGTTTCATTCCGAATATCGGTGATTATACGTTGCAAATGTCTGTTCCGGCCGGATGTCCGGTAGGAATTGCTTTTGGCAATGTGGAACATACGATGGAAGACGGCGGTATGTTGCGTGTAGCCTGCCACGACGGCACAGCCTATGTGTTTGAGAATGGGTTGTACAAGAAGAAAGTGACGGTAAAGCCACAATACACCCTTTCGGAAACCAACGTCATACGTAATGGCAGTTTTGAGGAAGTGGAAACGGACTTTTCGGGCGGTCGCTGGCAACCGGACGTGTGGGAAACATGGGACGGAGGCAAGCCAACCTGGGGAGGAGAAACCGGCAAGACGAACGTGAGGGAAAACCCGTCCTACCGGAGTGACGGTTTGAAGTCTTTGGTCATGCATAGCGAAAGCCGTTATCTGATGCAGCAGTTGGAACCGGAGGCGTTGAAACCGAACACGGCCTATTTGCTGACTTACGATTACTGGACTTCCGAAGGATATGGCAATGGCAATGCGGCCTACCGTATATTGTTAGGTACCGACCGTTGCAAGGGCGATATTGCGGATTTGCAAGGGCATGTCACACCGGCAGCCGGTATGGGCAAGGGCAGCTATGCTTTGCTCATACAGACCCCGGAGGTATTGCCGGAAAATATATGGTTCTCTTTGTATCGGGCTGAGTCGAAAGTCGATTGGATTGACGATATTGAACTGGTGGAAGTGGACACGGAAACGAAAGGCATTGAAGGACAAGTAAGCAATGTGGTTTACTTGGGGGGATATGCCTTTGCGCCAGACAATCTTGTATTGAGTGACAGCCATAGCATGGAGATGACGGATTATTTGGTGAATGCCGGTTTCTCGGACGGGACATTTGCGGGCAACGCCCCTGTGGGCTGGACGCTTTCCTTTTCCGCACAGTCTAAAATCAGTACGGGGGAGAAAGGCGGGGGGATTATTCCTGGCGGACAAAACCATTGGCAATTGTGGACCGGCAGCGGTGGAATGGACGGAAAGGCCAGTCAGGCCGTAAGCGGTCTTCCAAACGGGAAATACAGTGTAAAGGCCGCAGTGTCTTCATCCTTTAATGGCAAAGTGCAACTTTTTGCGAACGAGGGCAGGACTTCCGTCCTGTCTGGCAATCCTAAAATATATGAAACTTCGGGAATCGTGTTCAACGGTACGCTTGAATTGGGATTGGAAGTGGATGCAAGCGGAAGCCCGACAATAGACATGGATAATTTCGAGCTGACCTATTGCGGAAACGACCGGGAAGGATATATGAAGATAATGAAAGGCATGCTCGAGGAAGCGAAAGCCGATACGCTCGTCATGGTTTCCGGTGCGGATGACTTGCCCGGTTTTAATAATCTTGGCGCATATCGCCGGGCTATCGATGCGGCCGAGTCGCTTGAAGAAGACGCTTCTGCCGGGAGGTTAATCGAAGTTGTCGGCTTGTTGGACGCTGCGATGAAGGAATATGATGGCATTGTGGCCGAATATAAGGTCTTAAAGGATGCTTTCAATCGTTTGGAACAAATTGTGGAAACATCGGATTATGCCGTCAAAGACCGTTTCTTGCAGACGTTGGCGGAAGCACATGCTTTATATGAAAGCAAGGAAGACCGGCGGGAGGAAATAGCTCCCATGTTGGATCGGATAACGGCAGACCAGAAGGAATTGGTGGCTCATGCCGATTTGAAAGCCGCGATAAAGAAAGCCCAAGCCATGTTGGACAAATCCGACTATCCGGGCAGGCAGGACTTTGCGGATGCCATAGCCGGGGCACAGGCTGCCTACGATTCACCGGTAGGGAAAGACATGTCGGTCGTGATGAAGGAACTCCGCATGGCACAGGCACGGTATTATGATTCCCAGTACACCCGTCCGGCGATGGCACAGACGGTAAGTGAGGTGGACTATGACTTGGGGAATGGAGTGGAGAAATATGTGCTCCGTGTGGACGGGCGTCCTTTCTACATGACCAATGTGCAGGTCCGTTTGGACAAGCTTTACGGTTATGAAGGGTGGAACGACAGTGAGCTTGAAGCCGTGATGGAACAGGCGGCATCGGATGGCTTCAATACGGTGTCCATTCCGGTTTTCTGGCGGGAGGTGGAACCAGAGAAGGACCTTTTCGACTGGCAGATTTTGGACAAGTATATGGGGTGGTGCAAGAAATATGGCATGAAGATGGAGCTTCTGTGGTTCAGCTGGAGCAGTGGCGGCCGTGTGCAATACCTTTGGAACTGCAATGGACGGAAGGAACTGCGTACGCCGGATTATGTATGTTCCATCGATGGCACATCCGAGTTTAATATGCTCCAAAAGACTTTTGAATATTCGTTGGATTGGCGCGACACGGACCTGCGCGACCGTGAACGTTACGTGCTGTCCCAAGTGATGGAGCATGTGGCCCTTTGGGATGCCAACAATGGAGCACCCCATGTCGTGGTGGGAGTACAGTTAGGCAACGAGGCCCGCGGGCATGGCGGCAATCCGGCCACGCCGGATGAAATCATCAATTATTACCATCATGTGGGGGCTGCCGTGAAGGAATCCAAGTACAAAGTCTGGACACGTTTGAATTGTGTGAGTTATGAAACCAGTGGCAGGACTTCGGCCAACGAAAGAAAACGCAATAGCGGAGGGACGAACATAGACTTTGTAGGTATTGACATTTATGGTACGAATGCCTCAAAGGTAAAAGGAAACATGGACGGGCAGTTGGGGACGAACGGGAAGAATTTCCGTATGATTATGGAGATAGATGCCAAGGATGCCAACTCGCCTGTTTACCAGATGGCGGCCTTGGCCGGTGATAAGTCGTTCGATTACTATAATTATTGTGTGGTGGACGGTAATGCCCTTTATGGGGCGGATGGCCATAAACTGGTAGAACGCGGGCACATCGGAGAAGTGCGCCAAAGGAACAAAATGCTGAACTTGGCCAACCAGGACATTGCCGTCAAATCGCACGGGAAAGGTTTGTACGTCTATAATTATGCAGGAAACTCAGTGTCTGCGGAAACCGGTCTTGAAGGCATTTCTTTCCTTCCGTCTTCATCGCGGGTCCAGGCTGTGGCTGTGCGGCATAGTGCCCGTGAGATATTGCTCCTTTCCACGGCCCGGGGGACTTTCGTGTTGCCGGCCACCATGAAAGTTACGGATGTCTCTTTCGGCTATATGGATGAAGAAGGACGGTGGGTACGCGAAACCGACGGGGAAGTCGTAAACAGGAAAGTCACGTTGGACGGAACGGCTTGCGTGCGTTTGGAGATAGGTGAAGAAGGCACGGGGGAGGAATCATACGTGGTGAACCCCGAGTTCAACAACAGTTACATGGTGGACGGGGCACCTTATGGTTGGACGAATACGACCCATGCGTCGACCTCTAAGATCAGTGTGGAAGCCAAAGGCGACGGGACTGTGATAAAAGGTAACGAGAATCATTGGCAGTTGTGGCACGGTGGTGGCCTTGACGGCAAGATAATGCAGGTGGTCACGGGTTTGCCTGAGGGACGCTACCGCTTGTCTGCCGGTCTGGTATGTTCCTTTGGTGGCGGAAGCATCTCGCTTTTTGCCGGGGATGCGGAGGCGCCCGTGCGTAACGGGGCTTCTGCCTTTTATGAAGTGGAAGCTGAGGTGAATGGAGACGGTAGCCTGCCCATAGGGTTGGACATCAAGACAGACGGAGGACAGACCACCATTGAGTTTGACCATGTGAAACTTGTTCCGGTGGGTTCGGGGATTTTCGGCTTGACGGATTCCGGCGCGGCCCCGCAGGACTTTGAGGTGTACACCCTTCAAGGCATCCGTGTGAAATCGGGGAACGGCATGCCGGAAGAAGCCGTTGAAGGGTTGCCGCGAGGTGTCTATATAGTGAAAGGCAAAGCAAGTAATACTAAAATAATGTTTCGTGAATAGGTAATTAGTTTTGTTGAGTGCCAACGTGCTTCTTTCTTTCATGCCGTGGAGCGTTTGAATAGCTTATGGCATCGGGAAACAATGCACGTTGGCTTTTTATAATACATGACAACATATATGGATTTCAGGTTGGGGCATTTGCATGCAATTATGGGAGGTTATAGATGTAAGCTTATTTTTTCATTGGCGTTGGCGATGTGTACGGTTACGGTCTTGCCGCAGAATCCGGCAAGTGTTTTCATCACGGCCGGGCAGTCCAATGCAGAGGGGAGGGCGACAGTGGAAGACCTTCCCGTATACCTTAAGGATTTCTCTTACGGCCATCTCCGTTACGCTTTTGTACGTTCCGCGCAGACGGGTAAGTTCGGTGATTTCAGGTTTGGGGATACTTTCGCCTTTTGCGATGTGACGAACTATTTCATAGACCGGGCCATGGATGCCGATTTCTATGCCATCAAATGTACCTACGGAGGGACATCCATTGCTCCCGGCGCGACTGAGCCTGGCAAACCTGTATGGTATGCCGGTAGGGAATGGCTCAGGAAGAACAAGGCCCACAGTGATGCCCATGGGGGAATGTCGTTGGCTCTTTCGCTTACCGAAGGTTTTGCCAAGTGTGCAGGGACGACCCTGTCTAAATTGCCAGGCGGTTATGATGTGAAGGCCATCATGTGGCATCAGGGGGAGAGCGACCGTACCAAGGCCGGGGATTATTATCGGAATTTCAAGGAAATGATCACGTTCATGCGCGAACGGATATATGCCGTGACCGGTAAGGAAAAGGATAAGACATTGCCGTTCATATTCGGGACTGTACCCCATGCTTCCCGCCAATATGACCCGCTTGTGGAGGCGGCCCAACTTCAGGTGGCCCGGGAGTTGCCCAATGTCCATGCCATAGACTTGAGCGATGCCGGGCTACAGGCCGACGGGTTGCACTTCGACGGGGCATGGACGGAATATGTCGGTAAGCTCATGTTTGATAAGCTGGTCGGGTTAGGGCTTGTAGATGCTCCTTCGGCAGGTGTGTCCCGTCCGCCGGTTGCCAATGGGGTGGACAGTCTTTTGACATGGCACTATCCCCAAATCCCAAATGGCAAGGCGGTTGTAATATGTCCCGGGGGTGGATATGGGCATCATGCCATGGGGCATGAAGGGAACGAAGTGGCCGAATGGCTTGCCGGAAAAGGTTACTTGTGTGTTGTCCTCAAATACCGTTTGCCCGGCGGGCAAAGCAACATTCCCCTTGACGATGCCTGGGATGCCATACGCTTGTTACGCGGCAAGTCCGATGAGTTGTGTATAAGTCCTGACCGTATCGGTATCATGGGATTTTCTGCCGGGGGACATTTGGCCGCAAGCGTGGCCACGTTGGGCGATAGCTTGGGCAGGCCGGATTTTCAAATCCTGATGTATCCGGTCATATCGATGTCGCCGGAAATAACGCATTGGGGCACACGCAACCATTTGATAGGCATGGATGCCCCGTCTTTATTGGCGGAACGTTATTCGCTTGAAAGGCAAGTGGACGGGAAGACGCCTCCCGCCATCATCATACTTTCTGCAGATGACCCTGCCGTCAGTCCCGAGAACAGTTTGCGCTATTTCAATGCCCTTAGGGAAAATCATGTCCCCGTGTCCATGTTCATATACCCCAATGGCGGCCATGGATGGGGGATGAAGGACTCTTTTGCTTATAAGGGCCGGTGGATGTACGAACTGGAAAATTGGCTTGAGGGTTTAGACGTGAATAAATGATATGGCATAGCGGGCCGGAGTATGGATGTATGGTAAATCAATTAAGGATATGAAGAAGTTTATAGTGAGTTTTTGTGGACTGTTGTGTTGTGTGTGGCCCGGCCGGTTGTCGGCGCGTGGCATGGCTTTCGTCTTGCAGGCCGGGAGGGCTGCCGGTGTGGAACTGTCCCCGTCCGAGAAGCCCGTGGTGCATACGGCGTTGTCGATTTTGCAGCGCGACGTACGGGCGGTCTTGGGCGATTCCCTGCGGATTTTGCCGGCAGGGGGAGACATCGTGGTCGGTACGGTCGGCGAGGGTGGTCTTGTCGAGAAAACGGGGGCTGACCTTGATGCCTTGGAGGGGCGGAAACAGGCTTTCCTTTTGTCGGTACTCCCCGACGGGCGGCTGCTTGTGGCCGGAAGCGACAGCCACGGCACGGCATACGGCCTGATGGAAGTGTCGCGGCTGTTGGGTGTCTCGCCGTGGGAATGGTGGGCGGATGCCACTCCCGAGACTCGTACGCACTTTGAATTGCCTGCGGGCTACCGTGATTTGCAATTCCCTTCCGTGGAATATCGGGGCATCTTCATCAATGACGAGGATTGGGGACTGATGCCGTGGAGCAGCACCTGTTACGAACCTTGGCATAAGAAAGGGCGCATCGGGCCGCGCACGAACGAGCGCATTTTTGAGTTGCTCCTGCGCTTGCGGGCCAACCTCTATTGGCCTGCCATGCACGAATGCACCGAGCCATTCTTCCTGACGGACGGGAACCGCGAGGTGGCCCGGCGGTTCGGAATTTATATCGGTGGTTCGCACTGTGAACCGATGGCATCCAGTACGGCCGGGGAATGGCGTAGGCGAGGGAAAGGAGATTATGACTATGTACGCAACCATGCGGCAGTGCGCGATTTTTGGGAAGATCGTGTGAAAGAAGTGGCCGGGCAGGAAATCTTCTATACTATCGGGATGCGTGGCGTGCACGACGGGCAGATGCAGGGAGCCAAGACCGTGGACGAACAGAAGGCCGTGTTGGAGCGGGTCATCCGCGACCAAAGGGATTTGCTGCGGCAGCACGTGGATTCCGACGTGACGGCGGTGCCGCAAGTGTTCATTCCCTACAAAGAGGTGTTGGAGGTCTACCGTGCAGGGCTTCAGGTGCCGGAGGATGTCACCCTGATGTGGTGTGATGACAATTACGGTTATATCCGGCACTTCCCCACGCCTGAGGAACGTGCCCGGAAGGGCGGCAACGGGATTTATTACCATGTGTCGTATTGGGGGCGTCCGCACGACTACCTTTGGTTGGGCACTTTCAGCCCGGCCTTGCTTTTCCAACAGATGAAACTGGCGTACGACCGTGGCATCCGGAAAGTGTGGGTGCTCAACGTGGGTGACATCAAACCGGCTGAATACCAGACGGAATTGTTCCTCGATATGGCGTGGGACATGGACAAGGTGGCCGCAGAAGGCGTGTCTGCCCATTTGGAGGGATTCCTGTGCCGGGAGTTTGGCCGGAAGGCCGGGAAAGCCCTGCGTCCGGTCATGGAGGAGCATTACCGTCTGGCATACGTCCGCAAACCGGAGTTTATGGGCAATACGCGCGAGGAAGAGCGTGACCGGGCTTACCGCGTGGTGAAGGATTTGCCTTGGAGCCGCAGGGAGATACAGGAACGCTTGACGGACTACCGGGAGATTTCCGACGAGGCCGGGCGGTGGGCTTCACGTGTGGATGCCGGTCGCCGGGATGCTTACTACCAGTTGGTGCAGTACCCTGTGCAGGCGGCTGCGGAAATGAACAAAAAAATGCTTTACGCCCAACTGGCACGCCACGGTGAGGCCGGTTGGAATTTGAGCGACATGGCCTACGACAGTATTGTGGCCTTGACGCGGCGGTACAATGAAGGCATAGCCAATGGCGGGAAGTGGAACGGGATGATGGACTATCGTCCGCGCCGTTTGCCGGTGTTCGAGCCTGTGAAGCGTGAGGCTGTGCAGGATGCTTTGCCGGAAGGACATGAGGTCCTGTTCCGTTGGAACGGGAATGAGTGTAGCTGTGGTTGTTACGTGGCATGCGAGGGCCTGGGCTATGAAGGGAAGGCCGTCCATGTGAAGAAAGGCACTGAGCTGTCGTTCGATTTCAACCTTTCCGGACAGGATTCCGTGGAGGTGGAAGTCCGTCTGTTGCCCAACCATCCGGTGGAGGGGAACCGCCTGCGTTTCCTCTTGTCGTTGGACGGGACGGATTCCGCTCCGGTTGGCTATGAGACCCTGGGGCGTAGCGAGGAGTGGAAAGAGAATGTGCTGCGGAACCAGGCCGTCCGCTGCGTCGTGTTGCCGCTCGGGGGGAAGCGGAAGCACCGGCTTGCTGTCCGTGCATTGGACGAAGGCGTAGTCTTGGACCAGGTGATGCTGTACCTTCCGTAAGGAGCAGCAGGCAAGCTGTGGCATGAAACAGCGTGGGGCCGTCCGGCGGTATTGCCGCAGGCGGCCCCTTTCCGTTTGCCTTTCAGGATGGATTCTTCTGCCGTTTTTGCCGTTTTGCTATCAAAATGACAGTAAAATCCCGGTTGGGCAGGCCGGAATCTTCGTGTTCTACATCTGTTTTAGGGAGGTCGGGAAGGCTTTTTGGATACATCCTTTTACCATTCAGCCCTGTTTTTTACTTATTTTAAGCAAAAAGGCGAACCGTTTTCAGCCAAGCGATTTTTCGTTTGGAGCAAGAAACATTTTTTTTCTCCGCATGTCGTGCGGATTTTCTCTGCATGTCGGTCCGAAACCGGACTGAAAGCGAGTCATGACCTCCCTGAATCGTTGATTTTTTCTTCTGTATGAAGAGTTTCCGCTTGTCCCGGACGGATGCCAATTTGTCGTGTCATTCTGCCTGTTTGCTTACGTGCCCGAGGGGCGTGGGCGCAGGTTGCGGTTTTTCGGGTCGCTTTATGGCAGCCGGGACACCCTTATGGCTCGCAAACAGTTTCCTTCACACTGCGCGAGAATCGCATATTTCCGTTCTTGCCCCGTGCAGGGTATGAATAAAGGATTCTCGTGAGGTCATGGGTGACAGATTGTCAACTTGAAAGCATCCTCGAAAAGGATGCTTTCAAGTTACTTCCCGCCTGCATGGACGATTGGTAGGCTGTTTTGTTTATTCTTCAAAGATGCAGGCTTGCCTGATGCCGATGCGGCATCCCTTGCTGCCGTAAATCCTCTTCGACTTGTCGGTCCACACGGGACTGATGCCGGTCACTTCCACGCAAAGCGTGTATTTGCCCCGAGGTTTGCAGGGCGTAATGATGCGGATGGCCGTTTCGGGGTATTTGCTGTAATAATCCACGAGCGAGGAATATACCGTATCTCGTTGGGAATCTAACACGCTGACACGGGCATATCCGCCCAACGGGCCGGCTTCCCCGATGATTGCCGCGTGGGTGCCCTCGAAGCCCATCTCCATTTTGCCGCCCGGGGTGTCCGACACGAGCGCGCCGTCCTCCCTTCTCCAATGTGCGGGGCACCTGATTTTCCCGGAGAGAAGCATCTTGCCCCCTTTCAGGGCATCCGTGGGGCGGAGCGTGCGCATGTCCCATGCCTGCCAGTATTCAGGCATGGATAGTTTTGTGCCTTCTGCCTGCAGGGGCATCCACACGTATGTGGCGGCAGAAGCCTGACGGGGATACGACCAACGGTCGCCCATGAACATGGGAACGGTGTCGTTGCCGCGCCGAAGGGGGAAAACGAAAGTGGTTTGCGAGTTGTAGGTGAGTCGGCCTTCCGGGCAGAACAGGCCGCGTCGCGTCCACGGGCCTTCTATCCGTGGGGCGGTGAAGTAGAAATTGTCGTTCTTCTCCCAACTGGTCAGGTTAGAATAGAGCAAGTAATATATGCCCTCCTTTTTGAACATGGCAGGGGATTCTCCGGCACCCTTGACGTGGGCCACTTCGGTTTCCACGGAATGGTAATCATCGCTCAGGCGGTAGACGGGGCCGTGGTGGATGAGCAGGTAGCCCCTGCCGTCGCTGTCCTGGAACGTGCCCATGTCCCAACGCTTGACGGGTTTCCCTTGGTAAAGCAACGGGCCTTGCAACTGGTAGTCCCCGTCGATGGTCTTGCATGTGGCATAACCGATATACGGGTCTTTGTATCCCATGTCGTCGGCGTGCATGAACATGACGTACTCCCCGGTCTTGGGGCATTTCATGACCTTGACACGCTCGCCCACGCGGTTGGGACCGAGGATGCCGTCCGGTTGCACCCGCAAGACCACGTTCTCGAATTTCCAGTTGACCAGGTCATCGGAAGAGTAGCAGGAAAAGCCCGGGAAGGCATTGCTCTTGTCCGACTTCCATTCGCCGAACAGGTAATAACGCCCGTCCTCTTCCACGATGCAGGCACCATGGGCGTTGACGATGCCGCCCCGGTCGTCGAACCACGGGATGCCGTTGACTATCACCGTGCCCGTACTTTGGCCGAAACAGGTTGTTTCGGTATCTTGGACGGTCTGTGGGTCAATATGCCGGATGTATTTGGACAACCGGGGCACTTTTTGGGACAAAGCCTTGGCGGCAATGGCCGCAAAGACTTTGCTCCCCCATATATTAAGATGGGTGTTGTCTACCTTGCCTTGCGGTAAGGAAGGATATCGTCCGGGCGGTATCCACATGAACAGTTTTTTAGATAGTTCCGGTCCCATTTCCGCGACCTGGTCGTGGGTCAGCTTGGCCATGTCCACGAACGGCACGTCCATTTCGTGGGCTATGCGGCGAGGCGACAAGAGGTATTCACCGTGTGTGTCCACCAGTGTGTTGCCCTCTTTTTCATAAATGTATTGGTGAGGTGTCTCCGGAGTAGGTGGGTAATTACGCCTTACGATGGAGTTCATCAGGACGGGATGAGCCCCTTTCTCACGGGTTTCACGCACGAACCGTCTCAAATTTTCATCGAAAGAACCTCCGGGCACAGTGTGTAATGCCGTATCGGTTTTCTCATCGTTGTGTCCGAATTGTATAATGACATAGTCTCCGGCTTGCAGTCGGTCGAGTACGGCCTGCCATCGTCCTTCACGGATGAAGCTTAAGGAACTGCGTCCGCATGCAGCATGGTTTTCTACACGGATGCGTCCGTTGAGGAAACAAGGTAACATTTGGCCCCATCCCCGTTCCGGACTTCCGGAAGCTGTGCTCCGGTCTGCCATGGTAGAGTCTCCAATCAAAAAAATGGTAACCGTCTTCTCTTTCAGGGTGAAGGCGGAAAAGAACAGGAATGCGAGGCATGAAAAGATAAGTTTGTATTGCATATTGTGGGTTGATGTAAGATTCGTGTATGTATCCCCGAGAAAGTGGCGAAACTTTCTTCGGGGATATTGCAGGTAGGTTAATATTGGTCTTCTCCGAGGCCACCGGGACCGCAAATGCCGAGGGGCACCAACTCAATGTAATCGAGATGGAAGACTCCTCTTCCGGTCGGGGTGAACACCGAACGTATGCGCATGGTATGGGGGGTATTTGCCTTTATGTTCACGTTGCAAATTTTGCGGCGCAGCGTAGCCCTCAGGTTATAAAGGAGAGTACATTTGGCGGCACTGTATTGGGGGCCGCTCGTACCGTCGTTGCCGGAATAGAGGCTCTTAGGGCCACAGTAGTAACCGTTGTTTTTCATGACCCTGGCATTTTCTTCCAGTTCTTCGGAGGTATATATTCCATTGGCATTCTCTTCAGAGTTCCGCCACCCGTTCCATCCGTTGTAAAGCCCTCCGATGATGGGGCTGTCCCCTTCTTCGCGCATATCCAACGGTAGTCCCTGGGGTACATTGTCCACGTACATCTGCACGATGCCCCGGTCGGGCATGCTGCCGTATCCCAAACGCAGTTCATACGTGCCCGGGGGGACGTTGGGAAGTTGGAACGTCAAGTCGTATGTTCCTAAGATGCTGACACAATCGTCGAATGCGGAAGTCATGCCTATTTTAGGGCGTTGGGCGAAAAATATGGCGTTCTCGTTCATTTTGAGTCCTTTGATGTAGTTGGAGGGAATGTAGTAGTTGTATCCTCCACCTTCTGTCCCGTTTTCCGTGTTGTCGTATGAGCCGTATGGCTGTGTCACGTTGCCGCATAACCTTATTTTATTGTTTGTCAGTTCCGGCCATACGGTGTAGAAATCGATTCTCATCCGCGTGTTCATGACATTGTTGCGCATGGTCTCGTCGTAGGCCAATACGTCGTCCACGTAATAATAGGCTACGTTGAGTGAAAAGTTGTCGGCATCGGGGAGGGACAAGTGTGCACCGCGTACCCGTTGGCCGGAGTTGTAAATGCTGGCCACGCTATGATTGATGTAGAAGTCCGTGGGATGTTCCACGGCCGGGTCTACGGTCGAATATACTTTTTCCAGTTTGATGGTGGAAAAGTCGAGCAAGGTGCTGATCCATTCGGTGGGATTGGCATATTGGGTGTGCACCCCCCAACAGTTTACCAGTTTGGCCGTGCTCTCGAAGAGCCGGTCGAGGATATGGTAGGAAAGGAACATTTTGAGCGGGTTGTGCCGGTCGGTCAGGGAATGCTTGTTCCAGAACAGTTGTTTATAGGTCTTACCTTCGGGGTTTTCCGGCACCGGTTTGTTTAATCCGAATATTTCTGCGGCTGCATGGTCATCGTATTTTTCTTCTGCCAACCGGTAAAGGGCATCGATTTTCTCCTCCATGGTCATGTCTTCGTTGAAGCGGTCGCTGTATTTTTCATAGAGGACTTCGTCCGGGACAATCAGCAAGGTGAAACCGCTATACCGGTGGTCGGGACGTTTGGCCGTAAAGATGTCCGTGTCGTGGCCACAGACGATATTGGGTTTGAATCGGGGATAGTCCTCCTTCCATATCTCGTAGCTTTCGTCCCGGTATCGAGCCAAAGAATCCAACAGTCCGGTACGCCGGAGGGCTTCATAGAAGATGGAAAACTGGCTATGGTTCTCATCCAATAAAGTGGCTCCCAGACTGGTATTGGGAATCAGCACTTTGTCCACAGGATGTACTACGCCATTTTCCACGGAATCGTTTTTAAGTTCGTTGATGATGGCCGCACGCCGGTTGATGATGCTGAGCACCATGTGGTTGGCATCCAATGTGTCGCCGTCGGTCTGTATAATCAAGGGCAGGTCTAACTGGTTGTTTTCCTGTTGGGTCTTTCCTAAATCATAAGTATAGATGATTCGTTCCACCAGACAGGCTTTCAGCAGGGTGTCGCAATAGGAGACGGGAATGTCTTCGACCGAAGCATACCCTTTTTCTTTCAAGAAGGCTTCCACACCGGAGTTTATGGGCGGGAATAGGGTACGTGCGCCCCGGGTACCCAGGAAGTCCAACTTTCCGGCACGCTCCACGATGCGCCTGAAAAGGCTGAAATCTTCCCTGTTTTTCAGGAAGTCGCTCATCATTTCTCCGGTGAAAGTGTAGTAGCTGTCGGCCGGCAGGTCGTCTTGGCAACCGGTGAATACGTTTATCTGTGCGGCCAGAAACAGGACTACGCAGCAAGATTTGAATGTTTTGAGCCAGTCTTTGTTCATCTTTTTGGAAGTTTTAAAGCCATTGGCAGAATTAAACAAATGGATGCCTAACGCCGCCAATGGCTTGTTCAACAAGCTTTTGTTATGGCATGGGTTAACGTACCATGACCTTTATGGCTTTCCGTGTCCCATCGTCCATCAGGTCTTGACGGATGTAGATGCCGCGTTGTCTTGGTTCCTTCACGCGCATGCCATCAAGGGTGTACCATGCTGAACTTACTATCTTGGCCTTGCCCTCGGCAGTGACACCGTCGATGGCCGACTCGAAGTCATCCGGCTTGTTGGCATCCCCGTCGCCATAATATAATAATGTAAAGTTGTCGAATACGGCCCAGTCGTTGGCTACAAGACTGTCTTTGCGCACTCCAATCGTGACTGGCTGTCCTGTCTCGGATACATAGAACGAGAAGTCACCGGCATACAAACCTTCTTGGAATGCAAGGTCAGCGCCCGATACGTTGTTTACTATGATGTGGTACAAGGCTTTTGATTCGGGGAAAAGGCTATCCGGCAGGACTTGGTCACCCGTGGTATATTTGTATTCTCCCATGCCCTCGAAAATGGATGCCAAGGGTTCGTTCCATTTGCCTTCACCGGATTCCGCATATACCAGTGCGTTCTGCGGTTCCTTGCCTTCCCGTCGTGAAAGGGCGGCAGGGATGGCATCGCCTGCACGGTATAATCCGTCGAATGCCAAGCGGTAATATCCTTTAGGCAAGCCGTAAACGGTTTGATGGATGTCGGCCTCTTTCAAGTTGTAGAACTCATAGTTGTTGGCCGACATGGCATATTGGTTCCCGTTTGTAGTCCAACCCTGTATGGTACCTACGGTTTCCCCGTCCCCGTTCACTTCCGAAAAGCTTGGGGATTGCAGCATGGATGTCATGTCAGCCGGGCTGTCGAGTGTTGCTCCCGATACGTCGATGGAAGTCGCTACCATCTTGTTGTAAGCCTCGTTGATTTCAGCTGTCAATCTTTCAATCTCGTCCATGGATTGCAAGTTTTCCACAGCGGGTACCATTTTTTCGCCGATAAGGGCTTTAAAGGCATCGAACTCCGGGGTGCCGGCAAATTGCTCGTAACTGTAATCTCCGGTACTCATGAATTTGATGTCGTGATAGGTAACCAAGGCATCGAATCTGGTGGCGGCTTCAGTGGCATTCTGAGCTGCCGTGATAGCCTCGTTCAACGCTTTCACATGTTTGCCATAAGATTCTTGCGTCAAGCCTGCGGCTATTGCTTCCCGGGCAGAAGAAATGGCTTCAGTTAGGCTGTTGCGCGCCTCCTGGGTGGTCAGGTCTTCCTGATTGAGCATGCTTTCCGCACTTTCTATCAATGCGTTGATGGCTGAAGTGGCTCCGCTCATGTCGCCTGCACCAAGATATTCGATTTTGAAATTGTCGAAGAACACTCTCGATTCCCACCAACTGATGGCGGAACCTTTTATTTTTATTCCGATACGAAGCTTGCCATCCTGGCCTACATAACAAACCACGCTGTTGAGATAACAAGTTTCGTCGTTTTCAAACAAGTCTGCCGATGTGGTGGAATTGCTGGTCAGCCATTTGTTTTGGTAGGCAGGGTCGTCAGTCCATGTAATCTGTTCAAATCCATCGGTGCCGGGCAGCGCGCTTTCCTCTATCGGGTAGTCCATGATGTGGCAGAGTTTGGCTTGGGCGTCGTTGCCCATCAGGAATGCCAGGATGTCGTTGCTCGTGTCTCCTTCTGTTCCCCAGTTCTCTTTCCAATTGTTTGCATTGGTGATACTGGGTGAATAATACCCTTGCATCGTGATTTTATATGAGCCTTCGGGCAGTCCGTTGATTTCTTGGTACACTTCGCAGTCGCTGTCTTTGGCGTTCCATACTTCTGCCATGCGGTTGAGCTTGCTTGAGAGTTGCCCGCTGCCCGATTTGGTCCATCCGTTGGTGCCGTTGCTGAAATTTGTGTTGGTAAATAGTCCGGTGGCATCGCGGATGCCATCCGGTGATTTCAAGGATTCTGCGACGGCTTCCTTCAATATGCGGTCGGCGCGCGGTTGGATGCTGTCCACTTCGTTGGGGTTGAATGTTTTTTGGCTGTAACCTTCCTGTAATTTGTCCAGATAGTCCTCATAAGCGGGTAATCCTGCTTCTGCGTATGGAGATTCATCGTACGCAGTTTCCAGTTCATTGCTTTTGGCTTGCAGGGTCTTGTAAGCTGCAATATCCAAAGCCAAGGAGTCCATGCGAAGTTGGACTGATTGGATGATTCCCATCAGGGTTTCGTTGTCCAGTTGCGGGTTATTGGCCGCTTCTTTGGCTGTCTTTATGGTCTCTTCATACTTTTGTTGCCCGTCTTTGCTGAATGTCTCGTTGGCATTTGTGTATTCGGCGTATTTTGTTTCTGCATCTGCAATGTTTTGCTTTAAGACGTCATGTAGGGTTTGTGCTCCTTCTTGGCCCAAGAATTGCAGGGAAAAGTTGTCCACGGCTGTCCATTGGGAATTAGCTCCTTCTACACGGAATCCGACAGTGGCCGTACCACCCACGACGGAGAAGTCCAACGTGGTCGGGGTGAACACTTGGCTTTGGGTGATTTCGGCTTTCTGACGTGATTCGCCCACCAAAGTGCGGGCATACAGGTAACGTCCTTCGGCTTGGGTGTCCCCTTCGTTGATTGGGCAGAATATATAGGCTTTCAGGCGGTATTTTCCATCAGGCAGATTGGTAAGGTTTTGTGTGATAGACCAATCCTTTTGAGGAGAGGAAGGATTCCAACGTTCGAAGAAATTAGAGATTTCCGTGCCGTCGGATGCCGTATGTGAACCGGTCTTACGGGAGAAATTATCTTGTTCATTGGCGGGTTCCCTCCATTTGTCCCATCCTTCGTCGTTGTCCGTAAATGAAGGATTTGCCATTAATTCTGTGATATCTATAGGATGGGCGGATGTGGCCGAACCATATTTGAAGTTCAATATGTCTGTTTTTAGGTCCTCTGTCGCTTTCTCCAGTTCTTCGACAGTTACTTTTTCACTTTTATAAAGGTTGGCATAATCCGTTATGTCTTGGAAGTTTGCCGCGTCTGCCGCGTCTAACTGGGCTTGTAACTTCTTTTTGGCTTGGTAAATGTCATAGGCAGTTGGCTCCACAAACTTCCAGTCGTATTGTGGATTCACGACACCTTCCGTTCCTTCGATGACTAACGGGTTGACCCCGAAGTCGCCTTCGTTGATTCCGATGTAACATCCGGCATATTGTGAGCTTTCACCATATAGGGGATCTTCATCGGCGATTTTGATGCGGTAAGCACCATTGTCTTGTTTCACGATTTTCCACAGGATGTGTCCTTGTTTGTCATGGTCCACACAGAGTACAAGTTCGCTGGGAATGTAGAATTCATGGAGCTTGCTGTTCGTCTTCCCCTCCATCATGGACATGCGCCAACCGTATGCGTCGTTATAAGACCCGTCCGTGACGGGACGGCGGCTCAGTTCATAGTCCTGCCCGTAGCTCAGTGTGACCTTCTTTCCCTCTTCGGCCACGATGAGTTCCGTGCCCCAGTTGTTTTTCCAATTGCCATCGCACATGAATTTCCGGGTGGCTACATGGTAGACATAATATACACCGCCTCCGTTCTCGTCGGGAGTCAAAGCCGGGTCAACAAAGGTCAAGGCCGGGTCGGGCCAGTTTTCAGACGCCCACAAGGGCAACGTGGATGAAGTTGCGCTGCATAATGCCATGGCAACGAGTAATTTGTTTCTCATTTCGTTAGAATTGAAGTTAGTCTGCCGACCGGGCTAAATCAGTGTGTGTGTAGCACGGGCCGCAGTGTTGTTTTTATTAATTAAATGACGTAGCAAGGAAGTAGACACACTGATTCCACCAACTTCAATGGTGAATATACTTCCATTTGGTTTGCTTGACGCGAAGTTAATGGCTTGCTTCCTCGGCAAGCGTGCGGAATCATTCTGAAAGAAGGGGAATTCCGTCAAACTCTCCATGGGGATATGCAGATAGTGTGAAATCGGTCAAAAAGAGGGCTATTGTTGCAAAAAGCATACGATGGGATGGTGGAACCGTTTAATTTATCATATCTTTGCGGAAAACTGGATCGTAAAATTCTAAGGCCATGAGACGGTACGTTTGTTTTTTTATGCTTTTTCTTTGGGAATGCCATGTGACGCTTATGACAGCCCGGCCATACGAGATGCAGCATTTGGGAGTGGAAAACGGTCTCTCAAATAATTTTGTGCTTGGCATGGCACAAGACAAGCGTGGTTGCATCTGGGTCGCTACGGATGTCGGGCTGAACCGTTTCGACGGAAACAGTTTCATGGTCTACAAAGCGCATGATTCGGGACTTACGTCCGATGCCTTGAACACGCTCCTTTATGATGAGGCAGAAGATGTGTTGTGGATTGGCGGTAAGTTCAGTGGACTTTGTGCTTGGGATGGCCAAACCGGATGTTTCCGTACCTACGAAAACCGTAACGGTTTAAAGTTAGAGAATGTGGTGCATTTGGCAAAGGCCGGCGACGGAGGGATTTGGATTACACCCCATCATGCGGATCCCATTCATTTTGACACCCGTACACAAAAGTTTTCCACCTTGTCCGAGATGGGCGTCCATTTGGATTATCATTCTAATTTGTGTGCTTTCGAGGATGCCGGAATATTGTATGTCGGTCACAATCGCGGCGGGCTGAGCATGGTGGATTTGAAGAGTAAGACCGTACGCCGGTTCTTCCACGATCCGGCTTCACCGCAGAGTTTGCCGGAGGACAGGGTATATGCTATCTGCAAAGACCGCATGGGGCATATCTGGGTAGGGACCGGACGGGGATTGGCCCTGTGGAATCCCTTTGCCGACAATTTTACGGTATTCCGGCATGGCCGGGGTAATCCTTCTTCTTTGGTGTCGGATTGTGTTTACGACATTTGTGATATGGCGGACGGTAAACTTTGGATCGCTTGCGATATGGGCGGTGTGAGTATCTTGGATTTGCACCAGATGGCTTTCAAGCATCCTGAAGAAGTGGTTTTTGAGAACTTGTTGCCGGAAGGGGACGGGAAAGGACTTTCGTCCGGCAATATCCGCAAAATCCTACAGGATTCATTTGGCAATATCTGGATTGGAAATTATAACAGCGGCTTGGATTTTGTCAGCCACAATCGTCCGTTGTTCCGGACTTTGGGCAGTAAGCCTGCGTATGGGATGTATAAGGACGAAGAGGGCCGGTTGTGGGTAGGCGGGGAAAATGAATTGTTCTTGTATCGCGGCGGCAGGTTGTTGGAACGTTTTGATTTGTCGCCTTATTTGTCACGGTTCTATGGATGGGTGAGTGCCATCGTCGGTGACGGCATGGGGGCTTTGCTGATAGGTGTTTCTGGTAACGACCTCCTGAAGATGGAAGTCCGGACGGGAAGGATTGAGCGTATGCCTTTGGATGTGCGGGACTTGAGTGTGTTTACCTTTTTTAGGGAGGACGGAAAGTTTTGGATGGGGACCGTATTGGGATTGTATACTTATAGTGGTGGGAAGATACATAAGGAGACGGAGCTGAATCGCCAGTTGGAGGAAAAAAGCGTGTATGGTATCCTTCGCGACCGGCAAGGCAAGCTTTGGGTCGGGACTTATGGCTGGGGAGTTAAAGTGTTCGACCGTAACCGGCGTGTAGCGGCTGAGCTGAACACCGATACGGGATTTCCGGACGGTTCCGTAAATGCACTGTTCGAGGATTCCCGAGGCGGGGTTTGGATTGCCACGCGTGCCGGGTTGGGGTATGTCAGGGACACTCGCCGTCCTGATTCATTTCTTTTTTATGGTCATGAGCATGGTTTGGAGGACGTTTTCATACGTTCCGTTCAAGAAGACTCGCATGGAAGGATATGGGTTTCCACCAACAATGGCATCTCTCATTGGGATGAACGGAAACAGCGGTTTGAGAATTATGATTACCGTGATGGGGTCCCGATGGGAAATCTCGTTGAACGGTCAGCTTGCCGGGGGGCGGATGGTACGCTTTATTTCGGTTCGATGAAGGGTATCTGCTGTTTCAATCCTTTGGGATTGGATACGATGTCCCGCCGTGCAGGCAGTGTACAAATCATCGAGTGCCGGGGAATGGACAGCCGTACAGGGAGAGGCGGAAAATTGATTTTACCGGGAGAAAACGGGGAGATTGAATTGCCTTATCATCGCAATGCTTTCCGTATAAGTTTCTCCGTGCCCGATTATGCACAGAACGGGCAGGTGGAATATGCCTACAAGATAGAAGGATTGGAACGGGAATGGGTCAATATCGGAGAGGAAAACCAGATTACGCTCCGTAACATGCCTTTCGGGACTTATACCTTCCGAGTGAAGGCCAGGCTGAGGAATGGGGAGTGGGACGAAAAGAATGTGGCTACGATGTCTGTCCGCATCCATCCTCCGTTATGGCTGACTTGGTATGCCTGGACTTTTTACGGATTACTGGCCTTGTCGGCTTTGTGGCTTTGGATGCGTGCCTATAAACGCAAATTAGCCGCCAAAGCCGCCATGGAGGCAGAAGAAAAAAGGATGCGAGACGAACAGGAACTGAACAACGAGCGGCTTCGTTTCTACACGAACATCACGCATGAGCTGCGTACGCCGCTCACTTTGATACTCGGCCCGTTGGAAGACTTGGCCGGAGACGGGAATTTGTCGGACGTTTACCGCAAGAAAGTCGGTTTGGTGCATAAGAGTGCTTTGCAGTTGCTCGACCTGATTAACCGCTTGTTGGATTTTCGTAAGGTGGAAACGCAAAACCGGCAGCTTCGGGTGGCCAAAGGCAGATTGGGACGTTTGGTGACCGAGATAGGCTTGCGCTACAAGGAACTGAACCGGAACCCGAAAGTGGATTTCCGTATAGAAGTTCCGGAAGAAGAGTTCCGGATGTATTTCGATGCGGAAGTCGTGACAACCATCCTGAACAATTTATTGAGCAATGCGATGAAATATACGCCGGAGGGGCATATATGTTTGCGTTTGTGCCGTGGAGAGGAAGAGGGAAGGCCGTATGCCGAGATTTCCGTGTCCGATACCGGATATGGGATTGCACCTCAGGCCTTGCCTCATGTTTTCGACCGCTATTACCAGGCAGAGGGAAAGCATCAGGCCTCAGGTACAGGTATCGGGTTGGCTTTGGTGAAGTCTTTGGCCGATTTGCACGAAGGGGTGCTGGGAGTGGAAAGTGAAGCGGGGAAAGGTTCCGTTTTCGTATTCCGCCTTTGGGCCGACCAAGTTTATCCGTCGGCTCTCCATTCGGAAGTTGCGGCGGAGATGGCCGGAGAGCATGTGGCTGACGAAGGGGAAGAGGCTGACATCAGGCCGCTTGTGTTGGTTGTTGAGGACAACGATGATATCCGGGATTACGTGGCCTCTTCCTTCGATGAAGGATACCGGGTGGTAACAGCCATGAATGGCAGGGAGGGATGGGGGGAAGCCCAACGTCTTGTGCCGGATATCATCGTCAGCGACATCATGATGCCGGAGATGGACGGGATAGGGCTATGCCGGAGGGTGAAAGAAGATGTACGTACCAACCATATACCGGTCATTTTGCTGACGGCCAAAGATTCCATCCGGGACAAGGAAGAAGGATATGATAGCGGTGCCGATTCTTATCTGACCAAACCGTTCAGTGCCACGTTGCTGAACAGCAGGGTACGTAACCTGTTGGACATGCGCAGGAAACTGGCTCGGATGATTGTGGGAAAGGCAAAAGACGAAGAACGTGGAATGCCTGCCGGAGAGGTTCGTCTCAGCAAATTGGACGAAGAGTTTATCCGTCGGTTTACCGACGTGGTGACGGAGCATATCAGTCAGGATAAGTTGGATATCCCTTTCATGGCCGACAAGATGAACATGAGCGTGTCCACGCTTTACCGTAAGCTGAAAGGGTTGACCGGCCTGTCGGGCAATGAGTTCATCCGGAAGATAAAGCTGAAACGCAGTTTATACCTGATGACCGAACAAGGGCTCAACGTGACGGAAGCCGCATACTCTAGCGGTTTTAACGATGTGGGTCATTTCAGACGCTGCTTCAAGGAAGAATATGGCGTTTCACCCTCGAAATACACAAAGCGTTAAGGCGTGTGTCATGTGATGCCCTATTCACATAATTTCCCGATGGCTTTTTCCAAGTCTTCTATTTGCTCGTCCCGCGCCACAAGGTCGCCGTGGCGGTCGATGAGGAAGAAGGTGGGAAGGCGGCGCACGAGGTAAGAGCCTAAATAGCCCGAAGCCTCTCCTCGGCTCTCATAGACGCAAGTCCAGGGCAGGTGTTCGCATGCCGTTTTCCAGTAATGTTCATCGGGGTCGATGGATACTTGGTAAATCTCAAATCCCTGTGCGGCGTACCGGTCGTAAAGTCCCCTCATCTGCATGATGCGTTCTTGTGAAGACGGGAGGGAGTAAGCAGTGAAGTCCAACAGTACGACCTTATTTCTGATGTCGGAAAGTTTGCGGTTTTTACCGTGTATGTCCGGCAATTCTATGTCGATGATGCCCGAAGCGGATATCTTTTCCGGGTCGATGTCTGCCAATGATACGGGAGTGGGGCGTTTGGTGTTCTTCATGCCTTGTATGGCAATGTTGTGCAAGTTTTCCGTGCGGTTGGTGCCTGGATAGTTCGCGTCCCATGCCGTGGCCACGGCTCCCACGAACTTGATGTCGTCCGGATTGCTTACCGGGTTGAAGATGAGGCTTCCGTTTACGGTCTGGAACAGGGCGAAGTAAGCCGGGGCAGAAGCAGGGGCTTCCATGATGTACTTCTTTTTCATTTCCTCCTTGTAGATGTCTATTTTTTCACGGACGAGCCGTTCCTGTTCCCCTAACGTCAGGGTCTTGTCGGTCATGATGTCCCTGACGGATTGTTGCAAGGCGATGAGTTTGCCGTTGATTTCCTTTAGGGTTTGGCAGTCGGGTGAGCCTTCCACCTCATAGCCGGTGCCCATGGCGGGCCACGTGGCTTCCACGTGTATGGTCTCCGTAGAGTCTACGGACAAGTTGACGATTTGCCGGTCGATACGCAGGCGGTAAAATTCCGGATTGAAAGGACGCATGCCATGGAAACGGAAGTCTCCGTTTTCGTCCAGGCGGATAGAGTCAAGTGCTTCTATGCCGTTCAAGGTGACAGCCTCGAAGTAGAGTGTCTTGCCGTCGGCTTCGGCAATCCGTCCGTTGATTTCAAATTGTTCTTTCTTGTCTTTACAAGCCGTAGCCAGTATCATGAGGGCGGCCATGGCGTATGTCATTTTTTTCATCTCGGCATCATGTGTTTACAAACCATTTACAAAGATAGGGCCTTTCGGCTTCTCTCGGAGTATGAAACTACGGTTTTTTCGGAAAAAAGCCATGTTGTGCCATTTTTTACGGGCTTTAAGTCTGATTTATCAATATTTATGCGTACATTTGCCCGATTTATTGATGAAACATTTTAAGAAACCAAATGAACGTAATTAAGAAAACAGTCGAATTGCCTGATGGGAGAACCATCAGCATCGAGACCGGGAAATTGGCCAAACAAGCCGATGGAGCCGTTATGCTCACTATGGGCAACACGATGCTCTTGGCCACTGTCTGTGCCGCCAAAGATGCCGTTCCCGGAACAGATTTTATGCCTTTGCAGGTAGAGTACAGAGAGAAATTCGCCGCTGCCGGCCGTTTCCCCGGAGGTTTTACCAAGCGTGAGGGTAAGGCTTCTGACTATGAGATTCTGACCTGCCGCCTGGTGGACCGCGCTTTGCGTCCCTTGTTCCCTAGCAATTATCACGCAGAAGTTTATGTGAATGTGATTTTGTATTCTGCCGATGGCGTGGACATGCCGGATGCATTGGCCGGTTTTGCCGCATCTGCCGCATTGGCAGTTTCCGATATACCGTTTGAAGGCCCGATATCCGAAGTGCGTGTGGCACGCATCAACGGCGAGTATGTGGTCAATCCGACTTTCGCCCAGTTGGAACAGGCCGACATGGACATCATGGTGGGTGCCACGGAAGAGAACATCATGATGGTGGAAGGCGAGATGAAGGAAGTGACCGAACAGGACTTGCTCAACGCCTTGAAGGTAGCCCATGAGGCCATCAAACCGATGTGCCGCCTCCAGAAAGAGTTGGAGAAGGAAGCCGGTAAGGAAGTGAAGCGGGAGTATTGCCACGAAGTGAACGATGAGGACTTGCGCGAAGAAGTGAAGAAGGCTTGCTACGACGCAGCGTACCGTATCGCCCAGGAAGGCAACCGCGACAAGCATGCCCGTGAGGATGCTTTCATGGAAATCCGCGAGAACTTCAAACTGTCGTATGCTGAAGCACACGCCGATTTGTCGGAAGACGAACTGGCTGAAAAAAATACGTTGATCGACCGTTACTACCACGATGTGGAGCGCGATGCCATGCGCCGTTGCGTGTTGGACGAAGGCAAGCGTCTCGACGGTCGCGCCACTACGGACATCCGTCCCATCTGGTGCGAAGTAAGTCCGCTGCCGGGTCCCCACGGATCGGCCATCTTTACGCGTGGCGAGACCCAGTCGCTTTCTACCTGTACGCTCGGTACGAAGTTGGACGAGAAGATTATCGACGAAGTGCTCGACCAAAGCAAAATGCGTTTCTTGTTGCACTATAACTTCCCGCCGTTCTCCACAGGAGAGGCCAAGGCGCAACGCGGCGTGGGCCGTCGTGAAATCGGTCACGGCCATTTGGCTTGGCGCGGCCTGAAAGGGCAAATCCCTGAAGATTTCCCTTATACGGTGCGTGTCGTGTCCGATATCCTGGAGTCCAACGGTTCTTCTTCCATGGCCACGGTTTGTGCCGGGACGTTGGCGCTGATGGATGCCGGTGTGCCGATGAAGAAGCCTGTCAGCGGCATTGCCATGGGCTTGATTAAGAATCCGGGTGAGGAAAAGTATGCCGTGTTGTCCGACATCTTGGGTGACGAAGACCACTTGGGCGACATGGATTTCAAGACGACCGGAACTATCGACGGTCTGACTGCCACCCAGATGGATATCAAGTGCGACGGTTTGAGTTACGAGATTCTGGAGAAGGCCCTGATGCAGGCGAAAGCCGGGCGTGAACACATCTTGGGTAAACTGACCGAGTGCATGCCTGCACCGCGTCCGGAGTTGAAGCCGCATGTGCCTCGCATCGTCCAGATTACGATTCCGAAGGAATTCATCGGTGCTGTCATCGGCCCGGGTGGAAAGATTATCCAAGGTATCCAGGAGGATACAGGTTCTGTCATTACCATCGAGGAGACAGACGGTGTAGGTGTCGTACAGGTGAGTGGCGCCAATAAGGACGTGATAGACGCAGCTTTGGGTAAAATCAAGTCTATCGTGGCTGTGCCCGAGGTCGGTGAGGTGTATGACGGTGTGATTCGCAGCGTGATGCCTTACGGTGCATTCGTGGAATTCATGCCGGGTCGCGACGGTTTGCTCCATATTTCCGAAATCGACTGGAAGCGTCTGGAAACGGTGGAAGAAGCCGGACTGAAAGAAGGCGACCACATTCAGGTGAAACTGGTGGATATCGACCAGAAGACAGGCAAGTTCAAGTTGTCCCGTCGCGTGTTGCTCGAAAAGCCGGAAGGCTACGTAGAGCGTCCAGTCCGTCGCGAGCGTCCTGAGAGAGGCGAACGCCGCGAACGTCGCCCGCGCAATGACGGACAAGGAGGCGAATAAATTGTTTCATCAACGAAAATGATAACCGAAAGGCTGTCTGCTATCCTGCGGACAGCCTTTTTGATTTGGAGACACTCATATTTTTCTTTTCAAATTTATGGGAAAATATTTGGTTATCTATAAGAAAAACGTCATATTTGCAAAGTGACATCAAAAAGGACATGTTATGAGTGTGAATAGTGCCCAAAGCCTTATAGGAATGTTGGCGGTTGTGCTATGGCTGAGTTCATGTGCCACAAGCCGGCGGAGAGCCTACGATATGCGTCCGGAGAACCGTGCCGCGCTGTATCAGGAACGCAAGGCTTCGCCCTATTACAGAATGGACAATGAGCACACGTTCCCTATCTATAAGGCACCTTATACAGTGAATCAGCAAGAGGGGCAGGTGCTTTTCGGTAGGGGGGCTTATGAGCTTTACCGTGCGAAGGACGCGACTTATGTCACGGCTACGTACCGTTGCCCAGAGGACTGGTGGTTTTTTAATTTTAATTCAGGATGGGCCATTATCGACAACAAGAGAGGCGACCGTTACATGTTGCGCGAAGTGGAGTATTATCCTACGGATACATGTTTTTGGATAAAGGACAGCAGGGACAAGTTTGTTCGTTTCGTATTGGTTTTCCCTCCGCTTCCCAAAAAAGTGAAGACCGTGGATTTCTTTATACCTTCCGGTGAGTCGCGTTTTAATTTCGACGGTTCGGAAAAGCATATGTCCGGCTTGTACGTGGAAGATTTACGACCTAAACACCGGATACCTCAAGGCGAGGTCATCCGCTGATCCCGGTTCGGCGTGGGATGTGGGGGTGGTTCCTGATTTCGGGGGCTGCCCCCTAATTTTGTCTTTCAGGCTAGACTGAGGCTGACATAATGTCAAAACGGAATCCTGCAAAGGAAGGTAAATAGAGTGGTTGTGAAGTCTTCTTGCTTGGTTCTTTTAACCTTTTAGACGGTTTTCGGTTTGTTTTTTGCATTTGTTGAGTGAATTTGTGATTCAGTCTCAGCCAAATGATTTTTCGTTTGGCTGAAAAAACATTTTTTTTGTCCGCATGTTGTTCGCCAACCCTCTGCATGTCGGTGCGAAGTTTTCCCGAAAACGGGGTGGCGATGCACCTCCGAGGCCCGTTTTTTCTCTATTTGAGGTGTTTTGCTGTACTAAAAAGGAATGACAGATTGTCTTGTGAATCTTGTTTTATGCTTACATTACCTTTTTCATATCAGCGGAAGTTGTGCCTTTTCATTGTGTTTCGTGAAAGGCAGGAGCCTCTGGTGTTTGGCAAATTGTCCGTCCCCTAATCCGCGAGAGTCGCGTATTTCCAGCGGCTTCCGGCCTTGGGGACAAAAAAGGGATTCCTGAATGGGAGGTTTGACATATTGCAAATTCTTTAGGATAGAGGTGTATGGGTAGTCAAAATGACATGTAAGGTGTCTGTCTTTTTATGGCTTTTGTCATTTTTTGATAAGGAAAAGTACGGAATGTAACAAATCAAAAAGAAAGTGTTATATGGTAGAAAGTGTTATTTTTGTATTTTCTCTATATTTGTACCGTGAAGTTGTTCATGTGTGGTTGGGACTTGGTGGTATGTTCATGTTCAATATATTATGATTTTGTCTTTGTTGTTATGATGTCCGTAAAGAAAAGATTCTTGTTAGTGTTATTGCCTTCTCTTTTATTGTTCGCGTGCCGTGAATCAGTCCAATTTCCCTTGAAGGCTTTTGATGGCTTTGATGATGGAATGCGGAAAAACGGTGACGGGTTAGCTGTGGAGGCATTCTTTGCTGTGCCCCTGCAGTCGGGGGCACAGTGTATGGTGGAGGGTATAAAAAAAATCATACCAGTAGATTCGTTGCTGATTGTGGTGTCTGAAAGGAGCGTCTTGGCATTCGACCGCAGTGGGCATTATATATGTAATTTTGGGCAGCGCGGAAATGGAGAGGGTGAATATATAAAAGTGTCCACGGCTTATTGGGACAAGTCAACACGTACCTTACGAGTGATTGACGGTATCCGGAACCGCGCTTTGGTGTATGCCCAGAATGGGAAGTTGCTTGATACGCTTTTTTTCCCGCCTGCTACTTTTTCTTTGTTGGGAACGGCAGAGAGTTTGGGCAGGCATCGCCTTTTTTGTGCCAATTACATTTATAACGACCAAAACGTGGTGATGTCTGATTTTGATATGTCAAAAGAAGAAGGGGAGCCTGTATACAGGTTTCCCGGGCAGACGGACAACACGCAGGAATACACAGGGAGGCATCCTTTCGCGTTGTCCGGCAATGAGATAGCATGCGTGTTGCCGTTCGACAACCGGATATATGTTTACTCAACCGAAGACATGTCCTTGCAGCCTCGGATGGAAGTGTTGACTCGCCAACCGGTTCTGGCCGAAGAGCAGTTGGTTGAGATTGAAGATTATGGTATCAACCGTTATGCGGAAGAATTGTCACGCGGTGTTTTCGTGGGCTTTACGGATATATTCGAGACAAGTGGGCATTATTTGTTGGGTTTTTCCAATCTTTATTATGCCGTGGCGGACAAGGTTGCAGGCCGTGTGAAACGGTATGGATATGGAGTGGATAAGGAGAATGTAGATTGTCTTCCTTTGGTGAACATACTGTCAACAGACAACGACGGTTACTTGATTGGCTATGAGAATGCGTTCGATTTGAAGTCTTGGCGTTTTGCGGACAGCATACAAGACAGGCATTTGCGTGTGATGGAGCGGGCTGTGTCTACCATGGCAGAAGAGGATAATCCTTGTCTGTTCTTTTATAAGCTAAAGCGTTGATTTCGAATATAAAGATAAGAAAGGATATTTGTCTTCATATTTTATAGCCACTCGGCCGGGGCTTTATCGACTTTGCGGAAGTTGTGCTTTCCGGAGGAGGTAAAATGAAAGCCGGAAGCCTTGGAAGGCGACAAATTCTTCGTGTCGTAGTCTCGGAGAATCGCGTATTTCCAGCGGCTTCCGGCCTTGGGGACAAAAAAGAGATTCCTGAATGGGAATATTAACAAAATGTCATGGCCTGTCTAATTGCTGCAAGGCAAATGTATAGGCTCCCAAGGCAATGGAACGGTTGGTCCCTTGCCGGGTGAGGGCTATTCCCGTACGTTTGAACGCGTCATAGGGGATGGTCCTGCCGGTATCTAGGACAGGAATGAGGCGTTTTGGGGTGGTTGCGAAGGCCTCAAATTCTTTCTCGTCTTCCAAGTCGTATATTTCCATCTGCAAACGGGGGAAACAGCTGCCGTCGCGCATGCCCAGTGTGCCGCGCAAACCTTCAAACAAGGCGGGGCGGATGTATTTATAGGCACCCGACAAGCCTCCGCCAATGACTACAAGGCCGTCTATCAGGGTGAGGGCGGAAGCTAAGGCTTCTGCGGCCATTTGCCCCAGTTCGGCAAAGGCTGCCCGGGCTGCTTCCGGATTGCCGTTCCGTGTCCCTTCGGCGATTTGGAAGATATCCTTGGGGGAAAGGTTTTCTGCTGAACCGGATTCCCGGGCATAAACATGTCTCACGGCACGGATGCTCACGCTTTCTTCCACGATATATTCCGGATACTTGTGATTGCGTTGGCACCACACATCGCCACCGGTAGAGTTGTCACCCGTGAGCAGCTCGTTTCGGATGACAACGCCTGCCCCGAAACCCGTGCCGAGCGTCACACCAATCAGGTTGTGGTAACGCCGTTGCGAGCCGCAGGCTTTCAACCGGTCGTTTACTTCCGGTAGGATGCCGGTCAGGGCTTCGCCGTAAGCGAACAAGTTGCCGTCGTTGTTGATGAAAACCGGAATGCCGAAAACGTGTTCCAGATAGGGGCCTAAGGCCACGCCTCCCCGGAAACCCGGGAAGTTGGGCAGGTCTCCGATGATGCCGTGCGCGTAGTCGGCCGGTCCCGGAAAGGCGAAACTGATGGCCGAAGGAGTATAGGGCAGTATTTCCCAGATGCTTCGGAAGCCTTCGGCCAATGTGCGTTGGCACCGTGCTGCATCATCTGTCACAGCGGGGACAGACAGAGGGCTGACGATTTCCTGCCCGTTAGCCATGGCAGAAAACACAAAGTTCGTACCACCTGCATCTAACGTCAGGACGATACGCGGGTCTTGGGTGTAATTCATGTCGATACGGTATTTAGGATTTGAAACGGATGTAAGCTTTAATCGTGCCGCATTCCCGGCCTATGGAACTTCCGTAGGGACGGATTGTATATTCACCCACACAAGCCGGAATAATGAATGTCTCGGCATAGTGGACGACAAACGGCTCGAAGGCGTGCGTGGGGCTTTCTACAATGAGTTCGTCGCTTTCCACCACGTTGAGTACGTTTACGCCGCCGCCCGTGTGGTGACGTACGGTGCCGGTAAACCAATGGCGGCGTGTCTCGATGAATTCGTTCTCATGCAGGCCTGTGCGTTCCTCGCGCCAACCTTCGCCCTCGGCCACAGGTTCCACGTGGTTGGCCAAATGCCGGCGGACAAAGTCTGTCTGGCGTTCCCATTGGATGACATGAGAGCCGTGCCCGATGTTGATGGGGCGGGGGCGGCCATCCAGTCCCAAGCGTCCCCAATCCCACAGCTTGAATGTGAAGATGCTGGGCGTGGCACTGATTTCCAACACCATGGCTCCGGCTCCGGAGCAGTGTACCGTGCCGTTGGGGATGAGGAAATGGTCGTGCTTGCGGGCAGGCCAGCGGTTGACGTACTTTTCTGCCTCGAAGGGTTCGCCCGTCTCCTGTGCGCGGTTGAGGGCGGCAATCATTTCCGTAGGGTCGGTGCCGGTCTTCAAGCCGAGGTAGACGGTGGCTCCTTCTTCCGCATCGAGCAGGTAATAACTTTCGTCTTGTGTGTAATAGATGCCGAATGTGTCGCGGATATACTGCGTGGTGGGATGGACCTGAAGGCTCAGGTTTCCGCCGCCCATGGTATCGAGGAAATCGAAACGGATGGGAAAGTCTTGTCCGAAACGCGACTCCACGGGGCCGCCGAGCAAGGCGCGAGTTTGATAGAAAACCAAATCGTTGGCCGGTATTTCGAACAATTCGCCATCGACTTGCAGGAAGAGGCTGTTCTCTTCCGGTACGCAGTCGAAGCACCAGCCGTAGTTGGCTTGTTTAGGATCGAGGCCGCACACTTCTTTCATCCATTGTCCGCCCCATGGTGCAGGGTCGAAGAAAGGCACGACGCGGAATGGTCGCCGGGCGGTCTGTTCGAGTCCGAGGCGCAACGTGTCGCCCTTAATCATCTTTGGTTGGCCGGGAATCGTGGTGTCTAACCAATAATCTGCCGTGGGCAGCAACTTTTTCTTCAAGTCGTCGCATACAAGCCAGTCCACGAAGTAGCCGCGCTTGTAATGCCGCGAAGGCTCTTCTGCGCGGTTGTCCACGCCGAGATTGTGTATTTCGTGCCGCCGCGCCCGTTGCTGTATTTCCCAACGGGGCATGTCGGCGTATACGGTCAGGCCGGCTTCTGGTGCCACTAAGGCCGCGCCATGCCCGTAGACGACAACACATCCTTCGGTGGCGGCAATGAGGGCTTGTGCCTCGCACGTCTTCTCTTGGTCTAAAAAATCAGCATATTTGAAATGTGACCGGAAGCCGAAGAGGCGGTCGTCCGTCACATAAGGAAAGGTCATTTCCTGTATGGTCCCGGGCGACTTGAACAGCCTTTCGGTATCAATCCATAAGGACGGGGAGAGCGAAGAAAACGCTTCGCGCAGTTCGTCGTGATGTACGCCTTGGTAGCATTCGATGCGGATTACGTAAGTCTGTCCGCAGGGGCGTGTGGGACAAACGCGCCGGATTTCGCCGCAGATGTCCTCCCAACCTTTCCATAGTTTCCCCTCCACGGCTGTGAATGGGGTTTTGTCGTAATTGCTTTTTCTCATATTTGTGTTTTTTATTTTTCCATCCATAATTCCAGAAGTCCGCCTTGCGTCAGATCCTTGTGGCTGATGCGGAAGTCGGCCAGGGGCTGCCCGTTGAACAGTTTCTTGCCGATATAACAATTTTCGGCAGAATTATGGTAAGTCTTGATACGGAAGTCCTTTCCTGTGTAATAGTCGGGCGAGAGATGGATGATGATTTCATCGAACACGGGCGACGTGATATCGTAATATGGGTGAGTGTCGCAGGTACCCGTCAGGCTGAACAGTCCGATGGACATCAGGGCGCTCACGCCGCCCATCTGCCCTTGGTCTTCATCGTGTCCGCCATATCCTTTGTCCGGTGTAGTGGCTCCATAGGCTTTTTCATTGACTTGCCGTACCCAGTACTGGCATAGGCGCGGTGCGTCGAGATGGTTGAACACATGTGCGTTGGAACAGCCCGGTTGGTTGGCATAGCTCACGTAGCCGTCGGTGTAGCCGAAAACGAATGATTGCGGGGCGGCTTGTTCAAAAGCATGGTTCAACATGCGGGCTGCTTCCTTTTTTTCGCCTATCATGTCGGCCAACCGGTCAATATCGTGTGATACCGACCAAGTGGCCTGCCAAGCGTTGGATTCTGTCCATCCCCATCCGCTCAGGCCGTCGGTATGCAGCCATTCGCCGTTGGAGCTCTTGGGGAACACCAGTTTCTTTTCGGGGTGTAACAAGGCTGTCCATCCGTGGCTGCGTCGGTCATAGTAACGGGCTTCCTTTTTCTTTCCCATCTTGAGGGCCATCTGGCCTAATGCCCAGTCTTGGAAGGCGGCTTCCAGCGTGTTGCCTGCATGGCCGGGGAAGTAGCCCAAACGTTCATAGTCGCGTATTTCGTCCGTGCTGCCCATCATGCCACCGCCCCGGTGGTTGGATGCCATGACGCGGAATGCCTCTTGGGCAGGCACTTTGGTGAGTATGCCTTTCTGGTAGGCACTGGTGATGAGTGGTGTGGCCGGGCAAGTGGTCATGATGTAAGAATAGCCTCCGGCCACGGGACCGCGCGGCAACAGGCCGCCGTTACGGGCATACTGCACGAGGCAGGCAGCGAAGTTGTCCTGCACTTCCGGCCAGGCCAACCCCCAAAGGATGTTCAGGTTCCATTGCGTAAGCCAAAAGGCATCCGAACTGTACATGTGGAACCGTGCCTGTCTTTGGTTGTCTTTGGGCAGCGTGCGGGTATGGTATTTCACGTTGACCGTTTGTGACCCTTGGCGTGTGCCGTCGGTGTAATCCGGATAACATCCGTTGGCATCGTCTATCTTATGACGGCCCAACAGGGCATGCCAAAGGTCGGTGTAGAATTTGGTCTGCTGAGCCTCCGTACCACCTTTCACTTCGATACGCCCCAGGTAGCGGTTCCATTCCGCACGTGAGTCGGCACAAGCCCGGTCGAAGTTCCAGTGTGTGAGTTCTGAGTCCAGATTGGCGAGTGCGTTTTCGGCACTGGTATAGGAGATGGCGCATTTCACCAATACCGTGTCGCCGGTAGCGACTGGATATTTGAGACTTACACCGGAAGTCGGAGCGTCATAGTAGCTCATGCCTTCGTTGCGGGCGTTGAGCGTGCCTGTGCCTTTCAGCCTGTCGGTGTCCTGGAAACGTTGCGTGCCATCCCAACCGTCCATGCAGTCCATGGCTTTGTCAAAACGTAGGGCATAGTATATCCTGATTCTTTCCGGACCGCCCCACAAGCGTCCCCCCGTATCAACAGAACCTACGATTTCGCGGTCTCCGGTTTTACGCACATCGGCATTGAACATTGTGGATGTGGATACATAGCCTCCGAGGTTAAGTAGCAGGTTTAAAACATTGTTTTCTTTTCCGGTATAGGTCAGGCGGTAGAAACAGACACGGTCGGAAGCTGTTTGTTCCACCCACAGCTGATAACGTTCCAAAAACATCCGGTGGAAACCAGGACGGACGATTTCTCCCTCGTGACGGAATGGCGATTTCCAACCTTGTTCGCCTTGCGTCGGGTCTACTTTACCGGTGGTGGGCATCAGGGTGACGCCAGAAAGCATCCAGTCGTGAATTTGGGGGAAACCTAACACCTCTGTGGAATTGTAGTTGTATCCGCCCCCGTACTGGTTCTTGTTACGGGTGAGTGGTGCAGCGCTAATCATGCCGAAAGGTTGGCTTCCGGTGACGAAAAAGAAATAGCGTCCTCGGGCAGATTCGATATAAGGGTCTACTTTTGATACGAAATCTTTGCGCGAATCTTTGGCGGTATAGACTTCTATTTCCGACAGTCCGGGATGGAGGCCGTCGGCATCGGTGGATTCAAACTTGACCCACTCTACCGTCTTGGCAGGGAACTTAATTGATTTGGGGCTTCCGTCATTAGGTATTTCAAACACTTTGAGTTCACTGCCGTCGCTGAAATGTAAAATTCCTCCGGCCAAGTGGCTGTCTGGGTCCGGGCGGTCGTAGAGGAGGATTTCCCCGATGGTGTAGGGCTTTTCCCATTGCAAGGTGAGTGAAGGGTATTCTATTTGGCCATAGAAATTGGTTTGGCTTTGCGAACGCCATTCACCTTGGTCGAACACCCGGATTATTCCGTCAATGGCACGGGAGGCTTCGTAGCCTTCCATGGACGAGGAAGCCGTAATCTGGGCCAAAGGGGCGATGTTGTCGCTCGTCGCTTTCATGGCGTAAGGAGAAAGTGCACTTAAAAGAACAATTCCAATGCTTTTTCTTTTCATATTCGTTCAAATGTAGAATAAAAACTGATGCAAAGAAAAGCATTTTGTGGATTTTGCGGCTTTGATTATGTTCCGATTTGCTTGTATTTTCTTACGGTACGATGTGCAACTGCCGACGTTGGTTTTCCTGCGTTCGGTAGAGTGAGGGCGGGATACCGATGATTTTGGAGAAAGTCCGTGAGAAATAGGCCGGGTCTTCAAAACCTAAGGATTGCGATATCTCATTGATTTTTAGTTCGCTGAATTCTAACAGTTGGCAGGCTTTCTGCATCTTTAGTTGAATGAAATAGTGAATGGGAGAACCACCTATTTCCTGCCGGAACATATCCGAGAAATGGGAGGGGGAGTATTTGAATTGTGCGGCAAGTTGGGATAAAGTGAGATTGTTTTGCACATTCTCATGCATAAAACGGATAACGCGGTGAGCGAAAGAAGGACTTCCCATAGTAGAGGTAATGTTGCGGTAGGGCTTCAGGAAAGTGAAGGAACCTAAAAATTGGTATAGGCATAGGCAGGAATACAGCATATATTCTTTGCGGTAGTTCATGGAGAAATTATGGAATATCTCGTCAAAAAGCCGCAAGCGGTCTTGTATACGGGAGTCGTCTCCCGGTTGTAGAGGCTGCGGGGCATATCCCGAAGGGAGGAAACGGTGGGCTTGTGTGCCTTGGAAATGAAGCCAGTAAATACTCCAAGGATTACGGGATGACGCACCGAAAGTGTAAGGAGTGTCCGAGGGAAGGATGACAAACTCGTTCTTTCGGAGTATGTAAGTTTGGCCGTTGATTTCATACCAACCTTTTCCATCTATACAGTAGATGAGCATGGCATAGTCACATCCGTCGGCTTTTTGGATGAAGTGGAAGCGTGCTTGCGGAAAGTAGCCTATTTTACGGATATAGAGGTTCCGAACTAAGGGGTCTTTCCTGTACTCCTCCAATAGCTTTTCCGAAACAGACACTACCCTTTCGTTTTTGAATCCTTCTTTAATCTTTATCATCTATAATATAATAAGGTGTAAATGGATGATGTGGATTGCAAAAATACGGATTTTAAAAGAATCCGCCGAAAGAATGAGAACGAAGAATCGTTAAAAAAAGAAAGAGTGCCTGTCGTGTAGACAAACACTCTTCGTAGATTGCGCTTCAGGATGGGCTTGAACCAACGACCCCCTGATTAACAGTCAGGTGCTCTAACCAACTGA
>ENA-ORPF01000317-ORPF01000317.1-human-gut-metagenome-genome-assembly--contig:-NODE-317-length-50770-cov-4.220743_pt1 | contig 50770 bp, 47 predicted proteins | sample MGYA00242140_ERZ509070 | MGnify/ENA primary metagenome ERZ509070 (study PRJEB26280, sample SAMEA2338713) | human gut metagenome | biome: human gut; feature: human-associated habitat; material: faeces... | reverse complement strand
TGCACCTATTACTTCCCTTAAGTTATGTGGTGGAATATTAGTAGCCATACCAACAGCTATACCTGATGTTCCATTAACTAAAAGGTTAGGATATCTTGATGGAAGAACTGTAGGTTCTTTCTCTGTTTCATCAAAGTTAGGTATAAAATCTACTGTGTCTTTGTTAAGATCTGCTGTCATCTCCATAGAAATTCTGCTAAGTCTAGCTTCTGTATATCGCATCGCAGCAGCTCCATCTCCATCGACAGAACCAAAGTTACCGTGTCCATCAACAAGTGGATATCTTGTATTAAAATCCTGAGCAAGCTTAACAAGTGCTTCATATATTGATGAATCACCATGTGGGTGGTATTTACCCATTGTATCACCTACGATACGGGCACACTTTCTATGTGGCTTATCAGGACCATTGTTAAGTTCAACCATAGAATACAATATTCTTCTCTGAACCGGCTTAAGACCATCTCTTACATCAGGCAATGCTCTTGAAGCTATAACGCTCATCGCATAGTCTATGTAATAATCTTTCATAGTCTTTTGCATATCTACTTCCTGAACTTTATCAAAGATATGTTCATCCATTAATATATTTCCTTTCTTTAACACATATAGTAAATATTATTCTGCCTAAATATCGAGATTTTTAACATATTTGGCATTAGTTTCTATAAATTCTCGTCTTGGTTCTACCTTATCACCCATAAGTGTTGAGAATGTAACATCAAGGTCTGCCTCGTCATCCTCTTTCATATCTACTCTTAATAATATTCTCTTATGAGGATCCATAGTTGTATCCCAGAGCTGTTCAGCATCCATTTCACCTAATCCCTTGTAACGCTGAACCTTGTTGTTCTGGTCACGTCCGATTTCAAGCATAATATTATTAAGTTCTTCATCACTATAGGCATACCATACCTTCTTGTTCTTCTCAACCTTGTAAAGTGGTGGCTGTGCAAGGTATACATGTCCCTGTCTTATAAGCTCAGGCATAAATCTGTAGAAGAATGTAAGAAGCAGTGTTGCGATATGAGCACCATCAACATCGGCATCTGTCATAATAATAATCTTATGATATCTTAATTTGCTTATATCAAAATCTTCGTGTATGCCTGTACCAAAGGCTGTTATCATAGCCTTTATCTCTTCGTTGCCTAATATTCTGTCAAGTCTTGCCTTCTCAACATTTAAAATCTTACCTCTAAGTGGAAGGATTGCCTGTGTTGCACGGCTTCTTGCTGTCTTAGCTGAACCACCGGCTGAATCACCCTCAACGATGTATATCTCGCAGTTCTCAGGGTTCTTATCTGTACAATCTGCAAGCTTTCCTGGAAGTGATGTACTCTCAAGTGCTGTCTTTCTTCTTGTAAGATCTCTTGCTTTTCTTGCAGCCTCTCTTGCTCTTTGTGCAAGAAGTGACTTCTCACATATAGACTTGGCTACTGATGGATTCTGCTCTAAGAATATGCCAAGCTGTTCTGAAACAATGCTGTCAACGGCACTTCTTGCTATAGTATTACCAAGCTTCTGCTTAGTCTGTCCTTCAAACTGAGGGTCTTCAATCTTGACACTTACAATTGCTGTAAGTCCCTCTCTTATATCATCACCTGAAAGGCTCTGGTCGCTGTCTTTTAATATCTTATTCTTTCTTGCATAATCGTTGAAAGTCTTAGTCATAGCATTTCTAAAACCAGCAAGATGTGTACCACCCTCAGGTGTCTTTATATTATTAACAAATGTGTCTACAACCTCGTTAAAGCCGTCATTATGCTGGAATGCTACTTCTACCTGTACGTTATCCTTAACACCCTCACAGTATATAACCTGACTATAGAGAGGCTCTTTGCTCTTGTTGATATACTCAACAAATTCCTTGATACCACCCTCATAATGGAAAGTTTCTTCCTGTTCAATACCTTCTCTTAAGTCAGTAAGAACAATCTTAATTCCTTTAGTTAGGAATGCCATCTCTCTTAATCTGTGCTTTAACACATCGTATTCAAATATTGTTGTTTCCTGAAAGATTTCTTTATCAGGTAAAAATGTAACCTTTGTTCCTGTCTGCTCTGCTGGACAATCACCGACAACTCTTAAATCAAAGCATACATTGCCTCTTTCATAGCGCTGTTCATATATATGTCCATTTCTCTTAACTTCAACTTCCATCCATTCTGACAATGCGTTAACTACTGATGCACCAACACCGTGAAGACCACCAGATACCTTGTATCCTCCACCACCGAACTTACCACCGGCGTGAAGCATAGTGTATACAACTTCAATGGCAGGCTTTCCTGTTTCGTGGTTGATATCTACAGGTACTCCTCTACCATTATCTGTAACCGTTATTGAATTGTCTTTATTAATAAATACCTTAATAACATTACAGTATCCTGCAAGTGCCTCATCTACCGCATTATCTACTATTTCATAAACAAGATGGTGTAATCCTCTTGCAGATGTACTTCCTATGTACATACCAGGTCTTTTTCTAACGGCTTCAAGACCCTTTAATATCTGAATCTGATCTCCACCATAATTCTGCTCTGCCATATTACCTCATTTCTGCAGCCTCATCGCCGCACATTATGTGACTTACTGTTCCATTAGTTACTTTAAATACTTTATTAATATTAATTCTATTATTAATAAATTCGTCCAATCCTGTACAGGTGACTATTGTCTGTATATCTCCTATGCTGTTAAGCAGAAAATTCTGCCTGTTACTGTCAAGCTCAGACAATACATCATCTAACAGTAATATAGGTTTGTCCTTAATAATCTTCTTGACAAGCTCTATCTCTGATAACTTAAGTGATAAAGCTGCTGTACGCTGTTGTCCCTGAGAACCGTATTTCCTGACATCTTTTCCGTTAATGTTAAATACAAGGTCATCTTTGTGCGGCCCTGCACAGGAACATTTATACTTAATATCCTTCTTGCGATACTCTGATAAAGCACTGCCTAATTCATCTTCATTGACAAATGGCACATACTCTACAACAAGCTTTTCACTTCCACCTGTAAGCTTTGAATGTATTTCGCTAATAATAAGATTAAGTTCCCTTATGAACTTTTTTCTGCCTTCTATGATACATTTACCATATCGCTCAAACTGCATATCCCATATATCAAGTGAGCTTATCATCTCCTCTGACGGATTAAATGCCAGTTCTTTTAATAATTTATTGCGCTGTCCAAGTACTTTATTAAAATTAACAAGATTACTAAGATATATTTTATTAAGCTGGCTTAACTCCATATCCATAAAACGTCTTCTCTGCGAAGGTCCGTCCTTAATAATGTTAAGATCCTCAGGCGAAAAAAGCACAACATTAATTATACCAAATAAATCAACAGCTTTCTTTATAGGTATTCCATTAACAGCTATACCTTTTGGCTTATTGCTCTTTAAGTGCATATCAATACGGTAACTTATATCATTCTTAATTACATTAGCTTTAATATGTGACTCAGACTCTCCGAATTTGACTATATCTTTATCTTTGCTTCCCCTGTGTGACTTAGAAGTCGCACAGAAATATATAGATTCTAAAATATTAGTCTTACCCTGTGCGTTATCGCCATATATAATATTGACATTTTTATCAAAATTCATATTCAAAATATCATAATTACGGTAATTTTTTAAATCAAGAGACTCTATTATCACAATTACACCTGCTGTTATTAATTATTTTTAATTAGAAGCTTATTGTCCTCAAATTCTACTATTTCGCCGCCAACAAGCTTTTTGCCTCTCTGTGTCTCGACCTTTCCGTTCACTTTAACAAGTCCGTCCTGAATGACTATCTTGGCTTCAACTCCAGACTCAACAAAGCCTGCGGCTTTAATTGCCTGTCCTAATTTGATGAATTCATCACCATTTCTGATTGTTATTTCTTCCATAATACGCTCCATTTCTAATATTTACCATTAAGCTGTAAAGTTTACTGGAAGTATTAAATATATATAAGACTGTTCTTTATCTCTTATAAAGCAAGGTGCTTTAGGATTAACAAGATAAATATCAACTGTTTCATCATCAATAACTCTTAAAGCATCTAAGAGGAACTTAGGATTAAATCCAATCATTAGATCCTTACCCTCTTTCTCAATATCAATATCTTCGTTAAGAGTACCGATTGCTGAATTAACATTAACCTCTAATGAGCCATCTGTAATATTAATGATAATAGGCTTCTTCTCGCCCTCCTTAATAAGAAGATTAGCTCTGTCTATTGAATCAATAAATTCTTTTTTATTGATAACGACCTTAGTACCATAATCGCTTGAAAGCATCTGGTTAATCTTAAAATATTCTCCTTCAATAAGACGTGATACAACAGTTGTATTATCGAATTCAAATAAAATGTGGTTATTAGTAAAGTATACATTTACCATATTTTCTGCATCAGTAGATAATATCTTACTAATTTCCTGTAAAGTCTTGCCAGGAACAACTACTTTAACGTCATCTGCACGTCCTTCAAGATTGAAGTTTCTAATAGCGATACGGTGTCCATCAAGACCTACAACTTTAAGTACATTATCAGATACTTCAAAAAGTTCACCTGTCATCATCTTATTGTTGTCATTAGGTGCAGTAGAGAAAATAGTCTGATTAATTACTTCTCTTAAATTAAACTGGGAAATAGTTATCATTTTATCTTTCTCTATGATAGGTAAATAAGAAAAATCATCTCCGGATTTACCGGCAATATTAAATTTACTCTTCTCACAGGTAATTAAAGATGTGTAATTAGCATCTGTAGTAATAGTAATCTCACTATCTGGAAGTTTTCTTACGATTTCAGAAAATAGCTTAGCATCAATAGCAACTTTACCTTTTTCTATAATCTCGCCTTCAACGATAGTTTCTATACCAAGTTCCATATCGTTACCAGTAAATTTAATAACGTTAGTAGTAGCATCAATAAGAATACATTCAAGAATGTTCATAGTTGTTCTTGTAGGAACGGCTTTCATTACAATACCAACTGCCTTATTCAAATCACTCTTAGAAAATACAAGTTTCATAATTGTTCAAAACTCCTTTCGGTGCCGTAAAGTTAATAACAGGCACATATATAAATATATATAATTCAGTAGTAGTTATAGTAGGGGCTGTGAATATGTTAAAAAGTCATACAAACCCAGTAAATATCAGCATTACACCATAGGATAACCAAGTTATTAGTAACTGTATTGCGTGTTAAAAACAATAAAAAAATGTTGATAAAAAATAAAATGAAAAATTCAAAAAAAAGTTATTAAATTTAATCAACATAAAAAGCACAGGCTATAAACAACATATCAATAATAATATGTGGATAAATCCACAATATGTTGATAACCATGTGGATAACTATGCAAATACAGGTGTACAACTGTTAATAACTCATGAAGGATTTATCTTTTTAATGATAATATCTATGGTATTGCGCATAGAATCATTCTTGACAACTTCCTGAGCTATCTTTTCAGCTCCGTGGATAACTGTTGTATGGTCACGGTTACCGAGAGCCTTACCAACTGCCTGAAGTGGAGCTGTGGTCATCTGACGGCACAGATACATAGCAATCTGGCGTGGATGAACAATGTCAGCTGTACGCTTAGATGATAAAAGGTCATCATATTTGACATTAAAATGGTCTGCAACCGTCTGGATAATAAGTTCAGGGGTTATCTCCTTTTTCGCATCAGGTGAGATAAGATCCTTTAATGTCTGTTCTGCAAATTCCACAGTTATAGGCGTATGTGAAAGCTTAGAAAATGCTGAAAGTTTAGTTAATGCACCTTCAAGCTCCCTGATACTTGACTTGATATGGGTAGCTACATAATCAGAAACTTCATATGGAATATCAAGTCCTGAAATTTCTGCTTTCCTATTAATAATAGCCATCTTAGTTTCATATGTAGGGATCTGTATATCGACAGGAAGTCCCATTTCAAATCGTGTTCTTAATCTTTCGGAGAGAGTTTCCATTTCCTTAGGTGGCTTATCAGAAGATATAACAATCTGCTTGCCGTCCTGATAAAGGGAATTAAAAGTATGGAAGAACTCCTCCTGAGTAGATTCCTTACCTATAATGAACTGTATATCATCAATAAGAAGAACATCTATATTACGGTAACGGTTTCTGAATGCAGCATTGCCTTTTTCTGCATTCTCCTTATTACGGATTGCATCAATAAGTTCGTTAGTAAATGTTTCACTTGTTACATACAACACCTTCTTGGAAGGATTGTTTTCTATTATAAAATGTGCTATTGCCTGCATAAGATGAGTCTTACCAAGTCCAACACCTCCATATATAAACAGAGGGTTATATACTTCCCCCGGTGATTCAGCAACAGCTAAAGACGCCGCATGGGCAAGGTTGTTGTTATTACCTACTACGAATGTTTCAAATGTGTAGTTAGGATTAAGATTAAGAGAAATATTCTTATTAGGAGAACTCTCCTGTGCTGTCTTTTTAGCAGTTTCTTCATTTAAAGTATCTTCTGAAATAATTCTTAATTTATAATCTTTTTTCATAATCTCACTAATGGTTACTTCGAGAAATTTAAGATACCTTTTTTCAACATAGTTAGCAGACATCTGTGTGTCTGAAAGAAGAGTTATTTCATTATCACTGACTGAAATAACCTGAAGCGGCTTAATAAATGTTGTAAAAGAAAGGTTCTGTATATCACATTCGTTCTTAAAGGTGTTAAGAATTAAATCCCAGTTATTAATAATTTCGTTCATATTATTCGCCTTTCTGGCAGTATTAGAATGATTACAACATTCCTTTATAATCATAAAGCATTTAAGTGTTTTTTTCAACAGAATTGTGGATAACTTTTAAAAAATAAGGTATTGTAAACATGCTGTGTATAAGTTTATGCAGTTGAAAAATGTCGAAAATACGCAATTTGTCAAGAAAATCATAGAGTTAACCACAATATCCATGAGAGTTATGCACAAGTTTTGCACAATATGTTGATAACTCGGTATAAGCTGTTGATATCTGTGTATAAATCCACATGATTAAAAAAACGTCAAAAAAAGTTATGTTTTGCTTGACTTTGCTATATATTGCGAATATAATTAGAACGATGTTTTAAAAAAAAGTGCTTAAGCACATTGAAACTTGAAGAATATTCTTACCATATATAATAATGGTAGTGAAGGAGGTGCATAGATTATGAAGATGACATTTCAGCCTAAGACAAGACAGAGATCTAAGGTTCACGGTTTTAGATCAAGAATGAGTACTCCAGGTGGAAGAAAAGTTTTAGCAGCAAGAAGAGCAAAGGGAAGAAAGAGACTTTCAGCTTAATTGATTTTACAGCAGATGAGTACGTCAGTATTCATCTGCTTTTTTCTTTATTATTATATTTATTGTAAATGAATTGCTTAAATGAGTTATTTATTAGAAATAATTCATTTATTGAAGATTAACCAGAATTTAATTTAAACAAATAATTATATGGTGGAGTGTTTATGAAGTACAAAGATTTTGAAACATTGAAGAAAAATGAAGATTTTAAAAAGGTATACAACAAAAGAAACTCTTACGCAAACAGAGAGTTAATTATGTATATCAGCAAGAACGGAACGGATACGAAAAGACTCGGTGTATCTGTGAGCAAGAAAGTCGGGAATAGTATTGTCCGACACAGACTGGCCAGATTAGTAAGAGAAGCCTTCAGGCTTAACACTAATCATATACCTGATGGCATAGATGTAGTAGTTGTTGTCAAGGCTGGTCTTAAAGACAAGGGTTATACAGAAACTTGTAAATCAATGATTCATCTTTTAAAGCTTCATAATATGTATAGGTAGATTATAATGGGAAAGAAGATAGTTATTAAACTTATTAGATTTTATCAACTGGTGCTGTCGCCATATAAAGGAAGAAGTTACTGTAATTATGTTCCTTCGTGTTCCCAGTATGCAGTAGAAGCTATAGATATGTATGGAGTTGTATTAGGTGGATGGTTGGCATTTAAAAGAATATTAAGATGTAATCCTTTTCATAAGGGAGGATTTGATCCTGTACCTATTGGTAAATATAAAAGAAAAAGATTACATTAATAACCAGGAGGTTCGATTTGTTTAATGCAATTATTATGCCAATAGCTAAGGTGTTAGGTTATATATTTAACCTTTTGTTTGAAGCTTTGAGCTTTTTACACATTGGAAATGTAGCTGTTGCAATCGTATTATTTACAATTATTGTTAAGCTTTGTATGCTTCCACTTAGTATTAAACAGCAGAAGCTTACTAAGCTTAATGCAGTAATGAGTCCGGAAATTAAGGCAATTAATGCCAAATATAAGGACAAAAGAGATGATCAGAATGCAATGATGAAGATGCAGGAAGAGACTAAGGCTGTATATGAGAAGTATGGCGTTTCACAGATGGGTGGATGCGTACAGATGCTTATACAGATGCCTATCCTTTTGGCATTATACCAGGTATTTAGATTTATCCCTCTTTATATTTCACAGTTAAAGAACTTATTTATAGCATTTCTTAAAGATAACGGCGGTATTATGGCTGTTGATGGTTATGCAGATACTATGAAGCAGTTCGGTGAGAATATAGACTGGACTAATGTTGATACAGCAATCACAGAGATTAATAAGTTCAGTGCTGATAAGTGGGAAGCTTTAAGAAATGCTTTCCCTGCATTTAGCGATACAATAGCTAACAGCCACTCAGGTCTTGAACATATGAATACATTTTTGGGTATTAATATGTCACAGGAACCAGGATTTGGATTTACACTTGCAATCCTTATACCTATCCTTGCTGGTGTAACACAGTTCATAAGTGTAAAGGTTGCTCAGTCTGGACAGAATACAGAAGTTGATGACGATAACCCAATGGCAGCATCAATGAAGATGACAATGTACATTATGCCATTGATGTCAGCATTTATCGCAATTTCAGTACCAGCAGGTCTTGGTCTTTACTGGATAGCTACAGCAGTTGTTCAGACAATTATTACTGTATTTATCAATCGTTACTATGACAAGCTTGGTGCGGACGAGATTGTAAAACGTAATGTAGAAAAGCGTAATAAGAAGCGTGCGAAGAAGGGTCTTCCACCAGAAAAGATAGCTAAAAATGCTACAACAAGCACTAAGAATATGTCTGCCAGCAGAGAAAAGGCTGTAAAGTCTTTAGAGCAGATTAAGGCTGAGAATGAAAAGAAGGTTCAGGAAATAAAAGAATCATCTAAGTATTATAAGACAGCTAAGCCAGGAAGCCTTGCAGAAAAGGCTGGAATGGTTGCCAAGTATAATGAGAAGAATACTAAGAATGGCGGCAAGAAGAATTAGTGTATACAGAGCAGATTAAAAAAGTAACAGACAATATTTTATAATTAGATAGTGAGGGCAAAACAATGGAATATATTGAAGTTACAGGTAGGACAATAGATGACGCACTTACTAATGCGTGTCTTAAGCTTGAAACAACAAGCGATAACATTGAATATGAAGTTATTGAAAAAGGAAGCAACGGTTTATTCGGTATTTTTAATTCAAAGCCAACAAAGATTAAGGCAAGAGTTAAGGCTGGTGTAGGTTCAGTAGATGATGAATTTAGCAAGTTAGAAGCTAAAGAAAAGAAGTCAATTGATGACACAATCAAGAGTGAGATTAAGGCCGAATCTAAGAAAGAAGTTGTTAAAGAGACAGAAAAGGCTGTTAAGAAAGAAACAGCTCCTAAGGCAGATAATTCAAAGGTAAGTGCAACACAGGCAGTTAATGCCAGTGAAGAAGATTTAGAAGAAAAAGCTAACAACAATGAACCAAGACCAGTATTATCTAATGAAGAAATCGAATCAAGAATAAGAACATTTCTTGGTGATATGTTCAGTGCAATGGATATTCCGGTTGAAGTAAAGATAACATTCGATACAGAAGAAGAATGTGTCAATGTTGAACTTATTGGCGAGAATATGGGACTTCTTATCGGTAAGAGAGGACAGACACTTGACTCAATCCAGTATCTTACAAGTCTTGTACTTAACAAGGGTAAAGAAAAGTATGTAAGAATTAAGGTTGATACAGAGAATTACAGACAGAGAAGAAAAGATACTCTTGAATCACTTGCAAAGAATATTGCATACAAGGTTAAGAGAAGCAGACGCTCAGTTGCACTTGAGCCAATGAACCCATATGAGAGAAGAATAATTCACTCAGCATTACAGGGTGATAAGTTCGTATCTACAAAGAGTGAAGGTGAAGAACCATTCAGACACGTCGTTGTATATCTTGACAGAGAGAAGGCTGGCAATAACAGATATTCAGAGCACAGATACTCAGATAACAATAGATATTCAAGATAATATGTTTTAATTTAAAGATTGCTGTGGTATTATTACAACAGCAATCTTTATTATTTAATAGGAAATTCCAATAGAATTTCCTATTAAATAATAGGCACTATGTGCCAGTGATGCGCACTCGCGTGAAGCTGTAGTTTGTCGCAAGCGACAGCACTCGGCGCGCAAAGAGTCACAAAGTGACTCTTTGTTCTTAAATAGCAGGAAATTATTACGATAATTTAGAAGGGAATATGTAGTATGGAGCAGACAATAGCGGCAATATCGACAAGCACAATGTCTAGTGGCGGAATAAGCATAGTAAGAATAAGCGGAGAAAATGCAATAAGTGTTGCAGATACAATATTTGAAGCTAAGAATAATAAAAAGTTATCAAAAGCAGACAGCCACACAATTCACTATGGTGTGATAAAAGATGGTGATGAGGTGATTGATGAGGTGCTTGTATCAGTAATGAAAGCTCCTAATACATATACAAGAGAAGATGTGATAGAGATTAACTGTCACGGAGGAATACTTGTAACAAGAAAAGTATTAGATACAGTGTTAAAGAATGGTGCAAGACCTGCTGAGCCTGGTGAGTTTACTAAGAGGGCATTTCTTAATGGACGCATTGATTTATCTCAGGCGGAAGCGGTTATAGATATTATTAATGCAAGAAATGATTATGCACTTAAATCATCAGTTAATCAATTAGGCGGAAGATTATCAGAGAAAATCACAGCTATCAGGGAAGTAATACTTGATAATGTAGCATTTATTGAGTCTGCATTAGATGATCCAGAACATTTTGATATTAATGATAATGTTGATAAAATGACAAAAGATGTGGATAACTGTGTGGATAAGGTTGATAAATTGTTGAAAACTTCCGACAATGGCCGTATTATGCGGGATGGAATAAGGACAGTAATATTGGGGAAAACTAACGCGGGTAAGTCAAGCCTTTTAAATGCGCTTGCGAAAGAGGAACGTGCGATAGTTACAGATATAGAGGGAACAACAAGAGATGTTCTTGAAGAACAGATTAATCTGTCAGGAATTACGCTTAATCTTATTGATACAGCGGGAATAAGAAAGACAGATGATTATGTGGAGAATATCGGTGTTAATAAAGCTAAGAAATATGCCTCAGAGGCAGATTTGATTATATTTGTCATAGATGCTTCAAGACCACTGGATAATAATGATTACGAGATTATGGACCTTATTATGAATAAAAAGGTACTTGTATTATTGAATAAATCGGATATACAGGCGGTTGTCACCAAAGAAGATATATTGAAGCATTTGTCGTGTAATGTAATATCAGTATCAGCTAAAGAAGAAACTGGTATTGACGATCTGGAAAATGAAATTAAAAATATGTTCTTTAACGGCGAGATAGAAACTAACGAAGAAATATATATAACTAACCTCAGACATAAAAATCTTTTAAGAGAGGCGTTAGAAAGCCTTAAGCTTGTTAAAGGTGGAATAGAGGCAGGAGTAAGCGAAGATTTTTTAACTATTGATATGATGAATGCTTATGAGAAGCTTGGTCTTATCATTGGTGAGGAAGTCGAGGACGACCTTGCAGACAGGATATTCGAGAAGTTCTGTATGGGTAAATAGTGTCAGGTTGTATAAAGTGTAATTGATTATATAAAGTATATTTAATTATATTAAAGATATTGATAAATATATATGTAAAGTTATTAAAGAAATGTAGTAAAAGTTACATAGAAAGGTTAAGGTTATGCCTAATATTAAAGAAACTTATGATGTAATAGTTGTTGGTGCGGGACACGCAGGATGCGAGGCAGCTCTTGCAAGTGCCAGACTTGGACTTGAAACAATTATATTTACTGTCAGTGTTGAGAGCATTGCAATGATGCCTTGTAATCCTAATATTGGAGGAAGTTCTAAAGGACATCTTGTAAGGGAGATAGACGCTCTCGGTGGTGAGATGGGTAAGAATATAGATGCAACATTTATTCAGTCAAAAATGCTTAATGCCTCAAAAGGCCCGGCAGTTCACTCATTGAGGGCACAGGCAGATAAGTCTGATTACAGCAGGCGGATGAGATGCGTGCTTGAGAATACAGATCATCTTCATATAAAGCAGGCAGAGGTGTCTGAGATAATAGTTGAGGACGGTGTTATAAAGGGCGTTAAGACTGTGTCGGGTGCTGTATATGAGGCTGAATCAGTTGTATTATGTACAGGTGTATATCTTAAGGCAAGGTGTATATACGGCGATGTAAGCTACCATACAGGTCCTAACGGACTTCAGGCGGCTAATCATTTAACAGATTCACTTATTAAAAATGGAATTGAGATAAGAAGATTTAAGACAGGTACACCAGCAAGAGTTGATAAGCGTTCAGTTGATTTTAGTAAGATGACAGAGCAATTTGGTGATAAGAGAGTAGTTCCATTTTCATTTGAAACAGACCCTGAGTCAGTTCAGAAGGAACAGGTAAGCTGCTGGCTTACTTACACTAATGAGGATACACATAAGATAATAAAGGATAATATTGACCGTTCACCTCTTTATTCAGGAGATATACAGGGAACAGGTCCTAGATACTGTCCATCTATTGAAGACAAGGTAGTAAGATTTGCTGATAAGGACAGACATCAGGTATTCATTGAGCCAGAAGGCTTATACACTAATGAAATGTATCTTGGCGGAATGAGCAGTTCAATGCCAGAGGACGTCCAGTATGCAATGTATAGAACCGTACCGGGGCTTGAAAATGTAAGAATTGTCCGTAATGCTTATGCTATTGAATATGATTGTATAAGTGCAATACAGCTCAAATCTTCACTTGAATTCAAGAAGATTAAAGGTTTATTTGCAGGTGGACAGTTTAATGGAAGTTCAGGTTATGAGGAAGCTGCAGCACAGGGTATAATAGCGGGTATTAATGCAGCACTATATGTTAAGGGAAAAGAACCTCTTATACTTGACCGTTCAGAAAGTTATATAGGTGTGCTTATAGATGACCTTGTAACTAAGGAATCATTTGAGCCATACAGAATGATGACTTCAAGAGCAGAATACAGGCTTATATTAAGACAGGACAATGCTGATATAAGACTTAGCAAATATGGTTATGAAGTCGGACTTATATCTAAGGAAAGATATGACAAGCTTCAGTTAAAGATTAAGCTTATAGACGAGGAAATTGAGAGAGTAAAGGCTGTTAATATAGGAACCAGCAGTAATGTTCAGGACCTTTTAAGAGAAAATGGAAGCACTGAGCTTTTAACAGGTGTTACTCTTGCAGAATTAATTAAAAGACCGGAGCTTTCTTATGAAGTGCTTGCACCAATTGATAAAGACCGTACAGAGCTTCCTTGGGATGTTAAGGAGCAGGTTAATATTAATCTTAAGTATGAAGGTTATATAAGCCGTCAGATGCGTCAGGTAGAGCATTTTAAGAAGCTTGAGAAGAAGATAATACCAGACGGGCTTGATTATTATGCAATCAATGGATTAAGAAAAGAAGCTATGCAGAAGCTTGATAAGTTCAATCCAAGGTCAATAGGACAGGCATCAAGAATATCTGGTGTATCACCAGCAGATATATCGGTGCTTCTTGTGTATCTGGAGAGCTATAGAAGAAATAATAATTAATATAAAATATATTATACCAGGGGCAAAAGGTCTAAAACTATATGGGCTTGTTCATAGTTGGTGCTTTTTCCCTCAACATCAATATATATGATGGAAATTATTATATAGTAAAAAATGTTAGTGTATTAGAGGAGAAATTATGCCAAGTGCTATATTTAAAAGAAATTTAGAGAGCATAAATGTAGAATTATCGGATAAACAGATTGAACAGCTTGATAAGTATTATGAAATTCTAGTTGAGTGGAATAGTTTTATGAATCTAACGGGAATTACAGAATACGAGGAAGTTATGTTAAAGCATTACCTTGATAGTCTTGTATTAAGACTGCCTATAGATGGAAGTAACCTCAATATTAAGCTTATTGATGTGGGAACAGGGGCAGGATTTCCAGGACTTCCATTAAAGATAGCCTATCCTGATACAGAGGTTGTGCTATTTGATTCTCTTAATAAAAGAATTAAATTCCTTGATGAAGTTATCGCACAGTTAGGATTAAAAGGAATAAGCACAGTTCACGGACGAGCTGAGGATGGTGGAAAGTCTAAAGAATTAAGAGAACAATTTGATGTCAGTGTATCAAGGGCAGTCGCTGATTTATCAGTGCTTTCAGAATATAATCTTCCATTTGTTAAGGTAGGTGGATATTTTGTTGCATACAAATCAGGTGAGATTGATGAGGAGCTTGAGAAGTCTAAGAAAGCTATATTAATACTTGGAGGGCAGATTGAGAAAGTTGACAAATTCAAATTGCCTGAAACAGATATTGAGAGGTCACTTGTATATATAAAGAAGGTTAAGAATACGCCTAAGAAATTCCCGAGAAAAGCGGGATTACCTGCTAAAGAGCCGATAGGGTGATTGAATTAAAATAATATTTTATTGTGGTAGTTTGTTATATAGAATAACGCATATGTCCGATTTATTCAAAGTACTGATTAAGTAATAAGTTGTAGAGATAAAATGTATTGTATGTCTGATTTATTCAATAACATATTATATATGAAATGTTATATATAAAATATTATATATGAAAATACCTGTTAAAACAGTTAGGTGTGTTAGAAATTAGTTCTAATGTATATTTCTGTTTTAGCAGGTATTTTTATATATCTATGGCAGAAATTATTTAAGTTACTTAAACATAAATTTCATTTTCTTGCCAAACATATCTACAATAGTAGAAATTAAATAGAATTTATAGTCTCATATACATTTACAAAAGTAATTAATTTATTGATATATACAATAATATAACCAACAAATTTTTCACTAAAAATACCCCCCTAAATAGAATTTGGCTCTTCAAAGCCAACTAATCTCTTATTTATTAAGATGTTAGACAATTAACCATTTTTTATACAGACTCAGGTTTGCAACCAACAATCATTCTCTACAAAAAGACCACATCCTGGTCTCTATGGATTGAATTGCCATACTTTACTACCGACCTGTCGGACACACTAAAAATGACAACACTATCATCCATTGTAAACTGCTTTGCAAACACTTCAATTTTCGACTTAATATTATCTATAATACGTTGGGTATTAACCACCTCATATACAGAATACTGCAATCTCACTGCACCATTTTCAGTAAGCATTTTTGCAAAATGCCTCCTTACTTTATCATCTTCTATATCGTAACTAATTATTATCATTTGTACTCAAATTCCGGATACGACTTAACTGACATTCGCCCCATAAAACATCTATAATACTTTTGAACAAAAACGAACATCTCTGATTTATAACCAAGTAACGCTTCATAGAAAACCCGATAGTAATCCATCGATTTTTCTCTCTTTAACTGAAAAACGCCCTTTGATTCTTCAAAGTCTGATTTTTTGAATTGCCCCCTGTTAAATCCCAATAGTACGGTATGGTCTATTATGCAGCGAAAAGGCTCTACAATATCACACACCAGTGATTTACGCTTAAACCAAAGCCTATGATAAACACCAACATAGACATCAAAACCAAACAATCTAAGAAAACATTCAATCAGATTAAAAAGAATACTGTATCCAATATCCAAGGCAACATTTATTTGACTATCCTTAATCCGCGGGTGTCGACCTGTCCAATCCAGAGACTGAAAATAAGCGGAGAAATAATTCTTCGACACTCTTCCCTCAAGTCCCATCAATTGATTATAATCTAAAATTCCCATCAATTCACCTAAAGAAACATTACAATACTCTATAGCAGAATTTGTCAACGTATCTTTTTTCCGAGTTTTCTGCAAATTACGTTTTTGATTTTGGATTTTGTTTTTCACCAAAATCTTTGCAATGCTTATATCTTCCGGCTTTAAGTCAAACTGCTTCTTTCTCAATAGGTAATTTGCCTCTGCAGAATTTGCCCATATATAGACAGGCCTTAGGTTCGCCTTTACAACAACTAAAGCGACTCCAAACTTACGGCATTTATCTATCAAAGGAGTCGTTATCGATATTGGACCAATAACAAAAAGCACCAGTATTTTCTGGAAAGGGAATTTTGTCAAAGTCCGTGTTTTACCGTCTTCAAGAACCTCGTCAAACAAAAGTTCTCCTGAATGCACCTTAAGGCGACGCTCAGAATCGAAACAATTCAAAACAAAAATTGTACGTGTGTCTATATCTTTAAGTGTAAACATTATCTTCAAAAGTCTTTTCACATAAATTGCAATAAATGCAATGAACGCATTTATTATGATTAATTCGAAAAATATCGTTTTCAGGCGAATAATGCTTGAACTTATCAACAAACGCCATTAATTCCGCCTTTTCTGCCGCTCCTGGCAATTGTTGATAAAGCATTTTATTGGTCGTTATTTCATAAAATGCGATTTGCTCAACCTGATAGCCCATTTCTACCAGACAAAAATACTGAGCCCATAACTGATAAAGTTGACCTCTAAAAATCTTTTTCAAATTGTTTTTGCGTTCAATAAGCAGTTTTTGCTCTCTGCGATATACGTCAATAACACCCATAACACCTAACTCATTACTGTAAACAGACAATGAGAACAAATCATCTTTTTTGGTAGAAGATTTACCAGAATCCGTCGCTGAGTGGGCAATAGTACCCTCTACCTGCGGTTTGGCTTTGAAAACATCTTCATCCGCACTCATATATACCGAATGCAGGTATATAGAGTACGGACAAAAGATGAAATCATTTAAGGTTGATAATGATATATAGTCTTCCAAAACTATTTTCCCTCTTGTGCAAAATTAAGCCAATTCTTGTTAGTTAAATCAGACTTGAATTTATCAAGGTCCTTTTCCTGTTTAACCTGATTGACAATCATCAACCCCTTACGAGCGATATTGTATGCACCATTGGCATCTGCATCCTTTGGCATTGAATCATCGGCTTTACGACTATCGAAGAATACTCCTTCTGAATTTGCAACTGGCGAAAGGATGTAGTCTTCCGGTTCTTTAACAGACTCTCCATGCTCCTGAATTTCACTGTTTCGCAACTGAACGAGAAGACGCAATACTCTAAACAGGTCCTCAAAGAATGACTTCTCTGATTGAGAAAGTATCTGTCCCTTCAAATCTCCGTTAATGTCAAGGTCTTTGAAAGCACGCTTAAACTCATCGGTCAAAATGACTGTACGGCTTGCCCATTTGCCAGATTGTGAATCAACATAATTCTCTATGCGAGTGCCGTATGAGCAAAGCGTCCATTTCAATTTTGTACCCTCTGCCCGAACGGTAAATTCGCTATAATCAATATCAAACTCAAAGTAATCCTTGTCTGCATTATAGCGGATTGCATCAAACTTGCCAATATAGTCTTTCGACTTCTCTATGCTTTCATAACGAGGGTTCAGCATATTAACGAAACCTGTTGCAGGGTCAATCTTTGAAGTATTCCAAGCCGGGATATAGAACAAGAAACCGCATTGTCGTCCTATAGCCCTGAAACTTTCAAACTTATTCGCCAACTGATATGCTTTCAAAGCACCACCAGGCAGATTCGGGGCTGCCTTCTTATCAACAAGATAGTTCAACTTTTCGATAAGCATCTTTTCAAACTGCTGATAAACTGACTTTTCAACCTTTTGGCGACCACGCATAAAACCTAAGTTTAGGTTTTCAAGAACAACGATTGCTTTATACTTTACCATCAAATCAGCAATAATACGAACTGCCTGTGAAAGGTAACCTTGCTTCAAATCCTTGATTCCCTCAATAGTTTTCCAATTTTCTCGCTGCTTCTGCCTGTTACCTTCACGCTCATCAATCAAATTATGATAGTTGACATTTCCTATTTGGTTAAGAGATACCTGCTCGCAAATATTGCCATTTTTATCAATAACAACGACGTAAAGCAAATTTCTTTCGCCTCGGTCTATCCCGATTATGTGCAAATCATCTGCCTCTTTGATATACTCAAGCACTTTTGAATTTAAAGAACCTATTTTTCCACTTTTGAAGTTCATCGTTATTGGAACGTGGAACAGGAATTTATCTTCTGTATACCGCTTGTTCTTAATAAGGTCAATTTCAAAAACGCTTTCCTTTTTAGGGTTTTGCTTATTCTTGTTTTTGATAGGGGTGCCAGCAGGATGTGTTGGGAATTTATTATCCAAACTCTTCTTTCTAAAGAAGACCTCAGCCTGACCATTCAACTGATAGACAACGTCCTTCAAGTTTCTTTCATCAAAAAGCATCTTCCAATAGATGGTGTGCAAATTCGGAGTACCCTTACTATGCTCTGAAAAATCTTTATTATAGATTTCAAAAAGATACAATTTACCTTCATTAACGAACTTGTCAATTACTTTTACTGAAATAGGCTGGAATTCGACCTTATATCCCTGACGCTCTACATCCTCGAAGAATTCATTGATATTGCTATATTCTGAAGTGTCAGGAAATTCGAAATTGAATTTAGACCAATCCTCATGCTTTTGCAAAGACTCCTTATAGAAATCTATTAAAGCATGGCAATCATCCAAATTGAAAGTATCCCCTGATTTATAAGAACCAATTTCCCTTATATGCAAAATCTTTGCACTCGGAGCGAACTCATTGATTCTTGATTCGCTGAAGAATACCTTCGGGAGCATTTTATTTGCACCAGGTAGCAACTTATAAACCATTTTTTGATAACAATCTCCAGTAGATGAGAGTTTCGTTGCAAAAATCTTATTATTTCCTTTATTTTCATTGTAATCAAGATCTTCTTTGACTCTCTTATTCATTATACCTAGATAATACTTTCCATCTTTCATAAAAAGGACAGACAAGCAATCAGTTTCTTTATTTTGGTCCCAACCTCCTAACAATTGAGCACTTCTGAAATTCAACTTGATTTTCTCATCAGAATAAGGCTTACGGGTAAGATAATTGCGAACCTTATTATAAAGAGCATTAAGTTTATTCAATTTATCCCAGTATTCATTAAATTCTCCATAAAAAGCATTATCTTTTGCAGGCTCATCACCAGTACCCAACAGAGGCTTAACAAAATGCTGCAACGACTTCCACGTATCGAGCAAACACTTAATAGACTCAATATCATTTTCCTCGCTAATCAAATGCTTTTCCTTTGGATACTCTGAAGTCAAAAGATACTCAACATCACTATATGCATCCGAAATTGCATCGAAAACATTGATTTTCTTTCTGGCAGTATCATCAGTGTAATCTCGCACTTCCATATTTGCAAAATACTCTTCTACATTCAAACCTGCCACAGAATTAATCTCCGAGATTGAGAAACTCTTATTAGCATCATACAAATCCTTCATTCTCTCATAATACTTCTCATCTCCCTCGTTTTTCTTTTTCTTATTCTGCGATTTAAAATATTCTATAAAGTCTCTTTGTATTCTGCCCCAATTGCCATTTTCATCCAAAGCCTTTGAGATTGATGTCAATTGAGTATCATTAGAAACAAAAATACCATCCAAATTGTAATTTTTAATGTCACTTAACAAGACCATTATATTTTCGGCAACAAGTTGCATTTCTTCATGATACTCTCTAACAGCATCAAGGAGATCTCCATCTCTTTTAAATTGCTCAGGCAACCAGGAAATAGGCTCGCGGTCACTCAAAATCTGCTTATAAAGGACTTTAAAACGTGGCAATTTCGCTTCAGGGTGCTTTTGATTATAGAGGTTAATATATTCATTCAAACCTTGAATCTTTGTATCGCCTTCGCTACGACCACCAATCAAAGCATTATAGACCTCAATCTGTCGCTGTGTAACAACCTTGTTAAAATATTCCAACTTAAAGACATTTTCTACACTCACTCCACCAAGATAAGAACTAAAGTCTTCTGTCAATTGGCTGATTTTATCCTTAAGTTCAGGCACCTCTGAGATCTTCACGAATACAGAAATATTATCGATAAATTTCGGCAAATTCTCGTTTATCAAGCGATAAGCAATAGAAGTTGACTTTTCTTCAAAAGTGTACATATTTTCCCTATTTTGATGAAATCCGACAAAATAGGAAGTGAAATTATTGAACGCTTCGATCAACTTTCTTCGCTTTGACTTTTCTTCTTCAGAAATATCCAAACCATTAACGAAGTTAATTAAGTCAACTTGAATCAACTCTTTCTTGAAGATAGTTTTATATTCCGCAGACTTCTGCAAACAATCTGAAACCTGTTTACGAAGAAGTTCCTTTACCTTTTTAAAGTTCTTCTTACCAGAATCAGATTCATCACCACGCAAAGCATAATACTCAGCAAGGGAATTACATTTGCCTTTTCCCTTGGCGTCGGTCTGCTCTTCACACTGCAACTGCAAATTTGCCAACTGCGTTTCGATGTAATATCTATGATATTCATCAATAATTTTCTTAACTTTCTGATAAGCCTCAGCGAGACCTTCATCTGAAGAAATAATAGCATTCTGCCGAATAAGTTCCAACGTGTGACCAACTGGTTTCAACTCAAAACGCAAGGTCTTGTTCATTTTGTACTGGTTTGTAAAATCTTTAAATTCCATAATATTGGATTTTATTGTTAAAATTTAAATTTTGGACATACACAAACGGTAATAATTTATTCCCAAATACTAAGTTAGTAAATAATTTTGATGTTTCACTGCAATTTCACCGATAAGATGCATCGCAACACCAACAAATACCAAACAAGAAATTGAAAATGAGCAATTTCTTGATACGGTGCAAAAATAGCGTTCACTTGGGCAATTATAAAGCACACCGATATTTAATATCCTTAATTTAGTTAAATTTCTCGCAATCGGCTGAAATTTGTGCGGTACGTGCCTAAAAAAAGCAGGGTGCGCCTTGAATGGCACACCCTGCTAAGATATTGCAAACTCTATATTAGAATAGAGAACTTACTTCTGCTGCTTTGTTGAGGAATACATAGACGCTGCTCAACAAACCAAGAACGATAATACCGCCTACGCAGATTACCAAACCTGCACGCTCGCTCCAGTGTGACTTGAAGGTTGCAATTGGGTTGTCGTTCGGGTTGATGAACATTGCTTTAACCACCAGCAAGTAGTAGTAAAGTGAAATGATTGTATTAATCAACGCGATAAGCACCAAAACGTACATTGCAACGCTTCCTTCCTGCAAAGCAGCAGAGAAGATGAAGAACTTGCTGAAGAATCCTGCAAACGGAGGAATACCACCGAGAGAGAACATTGCAAGCATCATTGCAAATGAGAGTTTAGGGTTAGTCTTGTACAAACCGTTATAGTCGCTGATATTCAACTTTCCAGAAGCGTTTTCAATAGCCTGGATAACGCCGAATGCAGCAAGGTTTGAGAAGATATAAATCAAAACATAATAAGTCAACGATGCAGCACCTACAGATGCGTTAGCGATAACGCCAAGCATTATGTAACCAGCCTGTGAGATTGAAGAGAATGCAAGGAATCTCTTGATGTTATCCTGACGGATAGCAAAGAGGTTACCAATTGTGATTGTAAGGATAATCAACGCATAAAGCATCCACTCCCAAACTTGGCTGTAAACAGTACCGAAAGCCTGAGTCAAAACGATGAACGCTGCAAAAGTAGCGGCACCCTTTGAAACGACTGAAAGGTAAGAAGTAACTGATGTAGGAGCGCCTTGGTAAACGTCAGCAGTCCACAAGTGGAACGGTACCATAGAAATCTTGAAACCGATACCTGCGATAACGAATGCCAATGCAACGAATAGGATGAGAGAACCGTCAGCAACAAGAATCTTGCTTGCAATAGCGTCGAAGTAAAGAGTACCGCAAACGCCATATACGAATGAAAGACCCAACATATAGATTGCTGAAGAGAATACTGCTGTAAAGAGGTACTTAACGGCAGCCTCGTGTGATTCGTAAGCCTTCTTCTCGAATGCCACCAAAGCAGCAAGAGGAAGAGATGCTGTTTCGAGACCGATAATGAAGATAAGGAAGTGACGGGCAGAAACCATAAGGTACATACCAAATAGAGTCAACATCATCAATTCAATAAACTCACCTCTGCGAATAGCCTGATCTTCGCTATCGTTCCACTTTATAGACTGAAGAAGAACGAGGAACAGACCAACGTTAAGAATATTCTTGATGCACATAACAATCGGAGATGTTATGAACATACCAGCAAAGGCAACTTCCTGACCCGCCTTCATCGGGATAAAGAAACTTGCTACTGTAAATACGCCAAACAATACAGTTGCGAAAACAGTCAATTTAGACTGCGCATTTTTCGATAGAAAAGTATCGAACAAAAACACTAATAGAAATACGACAAGCAAGCCTATTTCCTGGTGTAATATCATAAACTGTGAATAATCCATAATTCTAAATCAATTTAATAGTTCGTTACTTTTATTGTACATAAGTCATAATGTGGTCAACAATCGGGCCGAAACTGTCGCGCAAAATGCCGTTTGCCAAGTCTGGGAAACAACCAATAAGAGCGATAACGACCATCAAAGTGATTGTACTGAATCTTTCATACCAGTGAGCGTCGTCTAACTCTCTGTGGTGCTCGTTTTGAACAGGGCCAAACAAGAGTTTACCAACAACACGCAAGATATAAACTGCAGTGATAACGATAGAAGTTGTTGTAACCAAAGCGAACGCATGGCGGAACAAGTTACCGTCGCCAAGAACAGCGTTATAGATATCAGAAGATTCAAACGAACCAAGGAAAATTGTCATCTCAGCCACGAAACCGCTAAGACCCGGCAAACCGAGAGAAGCGAGACCTGCGATGATGTAACCAACAGAAAGGAACGGCATGATTTGCATCAAACCACCCATTTCGCGTACGTCACGAGTGTGAGTACGTCCATAAATCATACCGATAAGTGCGAAGAACAATGCAGTCATCAAACCGTGAGAAAGCATTTGAAGAACGGCACCGCTCATAGCAGTCTGGTTCATCATCAAGATAGCGAAGAGCACCAAACCACAGTGAGAAACTGAAGAGTAAGCATTGATATACTTAAGGTCAGTCTTAACACAAGCTGCAAACGCACCGTAAACAACACTGATACCAGTAAGAATCATGAAAATCCAACCCAATTCGAGGGCAGCCTGCGGCATCAAGTAGATAGCGATACGGAAACAGCCGTAACCTCCAAGTTTCATCAAAACGCCAGCGTGAAGCATTGAAACGGCAGTAGGGGCAGAAGCGTGACCGTCAGGAGACCAAGTGTGGAATGGGAACATAGCACCAAGAACGCCGAAACCAACGAATGCACATACGAAGAGAGCATTCTGCCAACCAGCGTCAACGCCGTTTGCAGCGATTTCGAGAAGGTTCATTGTTTCACCTGCGTGGTAATAGATACCGAGGATACTGATAAGAAGGAATGCAGAACCACCCATAAGCATAAGGGTAAGCTTCATTGCTGCATAGTTCTTGTTACCACTACCCCAAACGCCAATCAACAGATACATCGGAATCAACGCAACCTCGTAGAACATGAACATAGTGAACAAGTCGATTGAGATAAAGAAACCGAATACACCGATTGACAAAAGGATAAACCACAAGAAATATTCTTTAGTGAGCGGTTCAACTTTCCAAGATGCGAAAGTACCAGTAAATACAATAATAGCAGAAAGCATAATCATAAGAACAGAGATACCGTCAACACCAACAGCCAAATGGATATTCAGCGGTTCGAACCACATGAAACTGTCAACAAAAAGCATTGCTTGACCGGCGTTTTCCGGAAGCGCTTTTTCTGTCACGAACGCGTAGCATAGATAGATTGCCGCCAAGAGCAACATAGAAGCGCCAGTGGCTGCAACTGCGCGTACTTGCTTGACGTTACGAGTGAGGAAAAGCCCACCCAACGTCAACACAGGTATTATTACAAATAGAAAAAGTATATTAAACATATCTTTATATTTTACCGACAACTATTATATTATGAGTAAACAAGTCACCACAGCAAGGAGCAACGCACCAATTAGGTAAATCCAAACGTACATCTGGATAGAACCTGATTGAAGTTTCCTTATTGAGTAAGAGATAGAATTTGTTACGCTTGCAAGCAAATTCATGAAACCATCAACGATATGGTGGTCAAACCAAGCAAGACTGCGGCAGATTATACCAAAAATAATCTTGTGCGTGATGAACATATACAACTCATCCATGTAGAAGCGACGGTAAGCAGCTTTATAAAGCGCCTTCATCGAATTGGCGAGTTTGTCGGGCATTGGGTTCTCCTTGCGGTAAAGAACTGTAGCAAGAAGAATACCTGCAACAGCAACAATCACACTGACAGTTGCAACAGTCATATCAATATGAATGTCATAGTTTGCACCGTTATAAGTAACAAAGTGACCGAAAGGAATGAAACCAGCAACAAGCGTGATAGCAGTAAGGATAATCAACGGAAGAGTCATCACCCATTCGCAATCGTGCGGAGTGTGATGAGAGTAATCCGGCTTGTTCCACCAGAAGATACGGTAGTAAAGACGGAACATATAGAATGCAGTCAAACCAGCAACGGCAGACATCCAAACACCCCACAACGGACTTTGTGAATAGCAAGCAACGAGAATTTCATCCTTACTGAAGAAGCCTGAGAATGGAGGGATACCAGCAATTGCAAGACACGCAATCAAGAATGTTATGTGAGTGATTGGCATATATTTTCTCAAGTTACCCATAGCATCCATTTCGTTGCTGTGAACCATGTGGATGATAGCACCAGCGCAAAGGAAGAGCAAGCCCTTGAACATTGCGTGAGTGAACAAGTGGAACATTGATGCCATATAGCCAACGCCTTCGTGGAACTCTGGACGGGCAACGCCAAGAGCAGTAAACATGAAAGCGATTTGCGAAATTGTTGAGAATGCAAGCACTCTCTTAATATCAGTCTGAACGCAAGCAACAACTGCAGCATAAAGAGCAGTTACGGCGCCAGTTACTGTGATAAGATCGAGAACATCCGGAGTAAACAAATACATCGGGAACATACGAGCCACCAAGAAAACACCGGCAACAACCATTGTTGCAGCATGGATAAGAGCAGAAACAGGTGTCGGACCTTCCATCGCATCTGGCAACCAGATATGCAACGGGAACATAGCAGACTTACCTGCACCACCGATGAAAATCAAAGCAAGAGCCCAAGAAGCGGCAGAGCAACCCAAGAAAGTTACACCAGCAGCGCTACTAACGATGCTACCCGGGTTCTTCATCAATGTAACGAAGTCAAATGTTCCACAATAGTATGCAAGAAGCATAATACCGATAAGGAAACCAAGGTCAGCGAAACGAGTAACGATGAACGCCTTCTTTGAAGCCGAAACAGCAGAATTCTTCTGATAGTAGAAGCCGATAAGCAAGTAAGAAGAAACACCCACCATCTCGAAGAAGATGAACATTTGGAAAATGTTAGTTGCAACAACCAATCCCAACATTGAGAAAGTAAATAGGGAAAGGAACGCATAGTAGCGTTGGAATCCCTTTTCACCGTGCATATAGCCCAAACTGTAAAGGTGGACCATCAAAGAGATTGTTGTAATAACGATAAACATCATAGCAGCGATAGGATCCATCAAGATACCCATATCCACAGTGAGTTTATTACCAAGAGTAAGCCATACATAATTGAACACCTCAACAGGTTGGCGAATACCGTCAACAGTGTATTGAGGGTCAAAGAAATATGTCAATGCAACAGAATATGCAATAATAGTAGTAACAAGCATTGCTCCAGTACCGAGGATACCGGCAACAGTCTTAGACAACTTCGTACCGAGAAGTCCTAAAACAAAGAACATGAGCAATGGCAACAGTATTGTAATAGCAGAATACGATAATTCCATAAGCCTTAAAATTTCATTTTGTTAAGATTCTCGATATCAACATTTTTCACTGCTCTAAAGATATTGATGATAATTGCAATAGCAAGAGCCGTTTCCGCCGCAGCAATAGCGATGGCAAACAAAGTGAAGAACATACCCTCCATCTGACCAGGGAAAAGGAATCTGTTGAAAACAACGAAGTTGATGTCAACAGAGTTAAGCATCAATTCCAAAGAGATAAGGATGGCAATCAAATTCTTACGGGTGATGAAACCGTAAACACCGCAGCCGAACATGATAAGGCTCGGGACAAGATAATATAAAATTGTCAAATCCATAACGTCTATCTTTTACGGGCAATAACGATGCCTCCGATTATACATGCCAATAACAACACACTGATAGCCTCAAACGGTAGAAGATACTCATACTTCTCAGTACCCATAAGCGCGTGTCCGATTCTTTCCATATCAACATTGATAAATGTTGAAGAAAGCGTTGCAGCCTTGCTTTTGAAGAAAGCAAAAAGCGCATAACCACAAACAGCCACACCGGCACCAGCCGCTAAAAGCCCGAGCCTTTTCTTTTTAGAGACGAGACGCTCGGCATTGTCTCCCGGTTTGCTTGTCAATAAGATTGAGAAAACGAAAAGAACAAGGATACCACCTGCATACACAGCCAACTGAACCGCACCAAGGAACTCATATCCAAACTGGAAGTACATTGCCGCAGTTGCAAATAGGGTGAATAACAAGTATGTAGCCGCTCTTAAAATCTTACGAGAAGTAACCGATAAAATCGAGAATGCAACGATTGCAACTGCAATCACGCAATAGACGATAAAATTACTTACTACATCCATATATAATTATTTTTCTTATTTTTCGGATTAAAAATTATTCGGCTTTTGCAGCGTCTGTTTTAGGCGCAACCGGTTCTTCTTTCTCAGGAAGATAATTCAATTGCTTCACGAGTTTCGAACGAGTAAAAACAGCATGCTCAAAACTGTTGGTAAAACGCAAAGCATCGTGCGGACAAGAAGACTCACACATCTGGCAGAATGTACAACTGCCAAGATCATAAAGATACTTGTCTAATTTTCTTTTTTTCTTACCGTCAGGCATTTCCACCATCTTGGTAATAACTTGTATTGTACCATTAGGGCAGTTCATCTGGCAAAGGCCGCAAGCGATACACCTGTGGTTGCCGTTCTCATCATAAATCAACTCTAATGTACCACGGAATCGATCGCCAATATTCAGATTGTCGCGATTATCCGGATATTCTTCGGTTACTTTCTTGGTAAAAAGTTCTCTACCAGTAACACTCATACCCTTTAGAAGGCTTGAGAAGCCCTCACCAATTTCGGAGAAGTATTCTTTTACACTACTCATAAATAGTTTCTCGAAGTGTTGCAAATACCGGTTATATTAATAATCAATAAGCAGGCGAGAAGGGGTCCGGTATATTAACCCCTCCTCTCTGCAATTTTATTTTTCAACTTGACCGCCAAGGATATCAAGCAACTCTGTTGTAATACCCTGCTGACGTAATTTGTTAAATTCAAGTTTCAACTCATCAAGCAACTTGCCGGCATTATCGTTGGCTGACTGCATAGCCATAACACGAGCCGCCTGCTCAGATGCAACATTCTGCAAGAAAGACTCTTGCATAAGAGAGTTAATGTACAACGGCAAAATAGAATTATAGATTGTATTAGCATCAGGCTCAAACAAATATGGCTTATTGCTCTCACCTACTGTGCCAAACGCTTCTGACGCAACAGGCAGCAACTGTGAAACTTTCAACTTCTGCTTTCCCGCAGAAATATACTCCATTCCAAAAATCTCCACCTTGTCAATCTTAGACGCAACAAAGTCATCTCTCAACAACTCGGTAAGCCTCTTTACTTCTGTAAGGTCTGCCTTAGGTGAAACTCCAGCAGCAACAACACTTACTCCGTCAATATTCAATTTGCCAACAGCCTTTGCTATCTTTTTGCCAACAGGGTAAATGATAACATTTGCAGAAAATTGCTTTTTCAAGGACCGTATATGAATAAGCAAATCCTTGAAAATATTAATGTTATATGCGCCACACAAGCCATCATCAGACCCGAGAACAACGATTGCAACCGTGTTGATAGTCCTGATTTCCGTCAACACTGAGGTGTACTCAGCATCAGTGGCAATGAGATTCGACATTATTGTCTGCAATTGTGACTTAAACGGCACAATCTTTCCCAAAGCCAATTCAGCCTTATGCATTTTTGCAGAAGAAATCATCTTCATTGCTCCCGTGATTTTTTCAGAAGAAGCAACTGAACCGATTCTACCTTTTAGTTCACGCAACGTTGACATAATCTATCAGTTTATTGTACATATTTTGCGGCAACCTCTTTTGCAGCCGCAGTTAATTTTTCAGCCACATCGTCAGTCAACTGACCTGACTTGATAACTGCAAGAACGTCTTCTTTGTGACGAGCATTGAGCAACTCAAGCAACGAAGTCTCAAAATCTGCGACTTCAGTCATTGGAACACTTGCCATCAAGCCCTTAGTACCACAGAAGATAACAGCAACCTGCTCTTCTACTGCCATTGGGCGATATTGCGGTTGAATAAGCAATCTCTCATTCTTTCTACCCTTGTCAATAACCCTTGCTGTAACCGGGTCAATATCGCCACCAAACTTGGTGAACGACTCCAACTCACGGAACTGAGCCTGGTCAATCTTCAATGTACCGGCAATCTTCTTCATAGCCTTGATTTGAGCGTTACCACCCACACGAGATACCGAAATACCCACATTAATTGCAGGACGGATACCACGGTTGAACAATGCAGATTCAAGGAAGATCTGACCGTCAGTAATTGAAATAACATTGGTCGGAATATACGCAGAAACGTCGCCTGCCTGAGTCTCAATAATCGGAAGAGCCGTAAGAGAACCACCACCCTTTACGATAGGCTTCAAAGCCTCTGGCAGGTCATTCATATTCTTGGCAACCTCGTCATTCTCAATAATCTTCGCAGCACGCTCCAAAAGACGAGAGTGCAAATAGAAGATATCACCAGGGTAAGCCTCACGACCAGAAGGACGCTTCAAAATCAAAGAAATCTCACGGTATGCAACGGCTTGCTTAGAGAGGTCATCATAAACGATTAGAGCATCTCTACCGCTGTCACGGAAGAACTCACCGATTGCTGCCCCCGCAAAAGGAGAATAGTATCTCATCGCAGCAGAGTCAGAAGCAGAAGCGGCAACGATAACAGTATAGTCCATCGCACCATGCTTACGCAATGTGTTGACAAGAGCCGCAATTGATGAAGCCTTTTGTCCGATGGCTACATAAATACAGTAAACCGGCTTACCTTCCTCGTAGTTCTTTCTTTGGTTGATTATAGTATCAATGGCGATAGCAGTCTTACCGATTTGCCTATCACCAATAATAAGTTCACGTTGTCCGCGACCGATAGGAATCATTGAGTCAACAGCCTTCAAACCGGTTTGTAGCGGTTGCTTCACCGGCTGACGGAAGATAACGCCTGGAGCCTTTCTGTCGAGAGGCAGACGGTACTTCTCTCCTTCAATCGGACCATTTCCGTCAATAGGTTCACCCAAGACGTTAATAACCCTGCCAAGCAATCCTTCACCGACCGGAATAGAAGCAATTTCTCCAGTTCGGCGAACAGACATGCCTTCTGTTACCTCGTTGACCTTATCGAGAAGGATAACACCAACGTTGCTTTCCTCTAGGTTCATCGCAACGCCGGTAGACCCATTGTCGAAAACAACAAGTTCGTTGGCCTCGACATTCTCCAACCCATACACGTGGGCAACACCGTCGCCAACGTTTAGGACTGTACCGACCTCTTCAAACGCAACCTCAGAATTCATCCCTGCAAGTTGCTGTTTCAGAATATCGGAAATCTCACTTGGATCAATCATTTTATTTATTTGATAAAAGTTTTAAACGCAAATTTCTTAATTCACTGCTGACTGAAGCATCTAATAATTGCGAGTCAATTTTCACAGTAAAGCCGCCAATTAGTTCCGGGTTTACAGTTTCCTTAAACTCCAAAGTCTTAGAGCCTACACAAGATTGGACAGATGCCTTAATCTTCTTAACGGCATCCTGGGATAATTTCGCTGCGGTCGTTATCACCACCTGCGAAATTCCCCTATCCTCACGAAACAATTTGCCATATGAGAGAGCCATCTGAAGCATCATATTCTCTCTGCCATGGCTAAAGACGAGTCTAAAGAACTTGCTAAGCGTTCCATCTTTAGGAGCACCGGAAGCCGTTTCAAGAAACCTTACCTTCTTTTCGAGAGGCAAGAAAGGGTTCTCAATAGCGGAAACCATACCGTCAACCGACTCAAAACTGTTCACAAGAGAGGTGGTTTGTGAATAAACCTCCTCCTCACTGCCGCTTTCAGCAGCAAACTTAAAAAGCGCTTTTGCGTATCGGTTTGGTATTAATCCTTCGTTCATAACAATTAGTTTTTAGACTCAATCTCACTAAGAAGTTTGTCAACCAGCTGAGACTGGGCTTTGCTGTCAGACATTTTCTCACGGAGAATACTCTCTGCAATTCTGATAGAGAAATCACTTACCTCATTACGAATCTGCATCTGGGCTTCCTTGCGCTCCTGCTCAATGGAAAGCCTTGCTGCATCCATAACCTTCTTAGCCTCTACAGAAGCAGCCTCACGGGCTTCCTCAACAATTTGAGACTTCATTTTAGCGGCTTCTCTAAGGATTTCAGACTGCTGACGTTTAGCCTCTTGGATATACTTGTCCGCCTCAGCCTTCGCATTATCCAAGTGTTCCTTTGCTTCCTGAGCATACGCTACGCCATTGTCGATAAGGTCTGCACGGCACTGCATCATTTTGATGATAACAGGCCATGCAAATTTACCGAGGATAATACATAGCAGCAATACCACTAAGAACATCCAGAACACCAAGCCGAAATCAGGCGTGAACAATTCCATCTCCGACAATCCTTAGATTAGATAAATAGAGAAAGAACGCAGACGATAACACCGAATAGTGCAACACCTTCAATCAAAGCAGCAATTACAATCATGTTGCTACGAATGTCGCCGGCAGATTCCGGTTGACGTGCGATAGCCTCCATTGCGGCTGCACCGATTTTACCGATACCGATACCTGCACCGATAGCAGCAATTGCAGCACCTAAACATGCACCGAGCTTATCAATACCCAAAGACATCATTGTCTCTGCTGCTTGTGCTAAAATCATTCCTAACATAATTATTAATTTTAAATGGTTATTTTTTTATTGTTTCTTATAATCGTTTTTATGCGTGCTCTTCAGAATGCTCTTCTGATACAGCAAACGAAATAAACAGTGTTGACAACATTGTAAACACGTATGCCTGGATAAAACTAACAAGAACATCAAGCAAGAGCATAAATAAAGAGAATGCAATTGATACTACGGTCGTCGTTGTCAAAACAGCAGCACCAAATTTAGCAAAGATGAATATCAACAGCGTGAAGACCAAAACAATCATGTGTCCTCCCATCATATTCGCAAACAGACGGACGCAGAGCGCAGCCGGTTTAGTAAATATACCGAATAATTCAATCATCGGCATGATAGGCAATGGGAACTTCAACCATAGTGGCACATCTGGCCAGAAGATATCCTTCCAATAATGTTTGTTTCCCTTAACATTTGTTATGATAAAGGTACAAAGTGCAAGCACCATAGTAACAGCGATATTTCCAGTAAGGTTCGCTCCACCTGGGAAGATAACAATCAAACCCATTAAATTCATAAAGAAAATGAAGAAGAAGACAGTAAGAAGGTAACCCGCAAATTTAGGTGCCTTTTCTCCAAGTGTGTTCTTAATAACGCCGTCGTATATGAACGAAACAAGCATTTCAAAAAAACCCAATCCTTTTCTCGGGGCCTTATAGCCTTTTTTCTTATAGAATCTTACGAGCCAGAAAGTAACCATAATCAACAAAAACGCTGTTATAAACAATGCGAAAACATTTTTTGTAATCGAAAGGTCAACAGGTCTGTAAACCTCTCCGCCGTCAAGAATTTGAACAACCTTACCGTTATATTCTTCGCCATGGCTTATTGTAAAAGTAGCGTTTCCGTCAACAAAAGCCTTACCATCGTTCAATTCATTTGAACTGAAAATATGCCAGTTACCGCTATTGTCATTGACAATAATCGGCAGTGGGATACGTTTGTCGTGCGAAAAAGGCACTTCCCACCCATACACATCACCCAAGTGATGGAAAATGATTTCCTTCGGATTCACTTCCCCGCCTTCTGATGATGAGGCAACTGCCGTTAATGGAGATGCCACTGCAGCAATTACTAAAAATAATATGGCAAGTACTTTTTTCATACTAATATACACATACTGACACTACATTATTATCAACATCGACAATTCCACCATCGATAGAGATAGTCTTTCGCTCTGCTGATTTGTCATCATAAGTGATAACACCAGGAACAAGAGCAGAAACAAGCGATGCGTGATTATGCAGAACTGTAAACGCTCCCATCTCTCCCGGCAAAGTGACTAATTCCACCTCGCCGCTGAACAGGATTTTTTCCGCTGAAATTACTTTTAGTGTCATTATTAAATAATCTGTTAATTTTGAACCTCAGCAAGCATTTTCTTGCCTTTCTCGATTGCTTCATCAATAGTACCAACGTTCAGGAACGCTTGTTCCGGATATTCGTCAAGTTCGCCATTGAGAATCATCTTGAAGCCTCGGATAGTTTCGCTAAGCGGAACCATAACGCCTGGAAGACCAGTAAACTGCTCAGCAACGTGGAACGGCTGCGACAAAAATCTCTGCGCACGGCGAGCACGAGCGACAACAAGTTTATCTTCGTCAGACAATTCATCGACACCAAGAATTGCAATGATATCCTGCAATTCGTTATACTTTTGAAGAAGTTGCTTAACAGCCTGAGCAACATTGTAATGCTCTTCACCGATAATATTCGGGTCAAGGATACGAGAAGAAGATTCCAACGGGTCAACAGCAGGATAGATACCCAACTCTGATATTTTACGGCTCAATACTGTCGTAGCGTCAAGGAAATTGAAGGTCGTTGCTGGAGCCGGGTCTGTCAAGTCATCGGCAGGCACATAAATAGCTTGCACTGAAGTGATGGAACCCTGCTTGGTAGAAGTGATTCTCTCCTGCAATGCACCCATTTCAGAAGCAAGTGTCGGTTGGTATCCAACAGCCGAAGGCATTCGGCCCAACAACGCAGACACCTCAGAACCAGCCTGTGTGAAACGGAAAATATTGTCGATAAAGAGCAATATATCCCTACCACCACCGTCTTGGTCACGGAATTGCTCCGCAACGGTCAAACCAGAAAGGGCAACACGAAGACGAGCTCCAGGAGGTTCGTTCATCTGACCAAACACAAGGGTACTTTGAGATTTAGCAACCTCTTCCATGTCAACGTCATCAAGGTTCCACTGCCCCTTTTCAAGTCCTTTCATAAATTTGTCACCATATTTGATGACACCGCTCTCAAGCATTTCCCTCAGAAGGTCATTACCCTCACGAGTACGCTCTCCAACACCAGTAAATACGGAGAAACCATTGTGCCCCTTGGCGATGTTATTGATAAGCTCCATAATCAATACAGTCTTACCAACACCGGCGCCACCGAACAAACCGATTTTACCACCTTTTGAATAAGGTTCCAACAAGTCAATCACTTTAATACCGGTGTAAAGAATCTCAGACCCGATAGACAAGTCTTCAAACTTAGGAGCCGGTTGGTGAATAGGTCTTTTATTTTCATCCTTAAGGTCTGGCAAGTGGTCAATTGGATTGCCGATAACGTTCAGCAAACGACCTTTTACTTGCTCACCTGTAGGGACTGCAATAGGTTGACCGAGATTGACAACACTCATTCCGCGACGCAAGCCATCAGTAGAGTCCATCGCTACGCAACGAACTGTATGCTCCCCGATGTGCTGCTCAACTTCGAGCATCAACTCCGAATTATCTTCTCTGACAACCTTCAGGGAAGTATATATCGGAGGCAAATCGTTTTTTTCAACTTCGAAAGATACGTCAACGACAGGACCAATCACCTGTGCTATCTTTCCTAACTTCTCGCTCATATTATATTGCTTAAAATGTGATTTATTTTAATCGATTAGAAGTGCAATCCAAATGCTACAACAATCAACATCACAATAAGGTTTAATAAATTCAGCGGTAAAAGATATTTCCACTCAAATGCGAGCAACTGGTCGATACGCAAGCGAGGGAAAGTCCATTTGAACCACATAATAATTGCAGAAAGTGCTACTGCCTTACCAACGAACCAGATAACAGACGGAATATAGTCCATAACCTCATTGAAGGCATCCCATCCTGGGATATGAAGAGGCATCCAACCTCCAAAGAAAAGAAGAGACGCAACACCTGCTACAATAAACATATTCAAATATTCGGCAAGGTAGAAGTAGCCAAAATGCAGACCAGAATACTCTGTGTGGTAACCTGCTGTCAATTCCGACTCAGCCTCAGGCAAGTCGAACGGACCACGGTTTGTTTCTGCCGTACCCGCAACCATATATACAAGGAATGCAATAAGAGCAGGCAAGTGACCTTGGAAAATGAACCACAAGTCTTTCTGACCTTCTACAATGCCTGTAATCGACATTGTCCCAGCAAGCAACACCATTGTCATAATAGACAAACCTATTGACAACTCGTAACTTACCATTTGTGCACCGCTTCGCATTGCACCAATAAGAGTGAACTTGTTATTTGAAGACCAACCTGCCAACAAAATACCAAGAACGCCGATTGAAGAAACAGCGATTAAGAAGAAGATACCGATATTAAAATCGACAATCTGCAAACCATTACCCCAAGGAAGCACTGCAAACGCTGTCAATGACGCACCAACAACGAGGTACGGAGCAAGACCGAAAAGGAACTTGTCGATATGATTAATAGGAATCAACTCTTTGATAAGCATCTTGAACATATCAGCAAAACTCTGGAGCAATCCCATAGGACCAACACGGTTCGGACCGATACGACATTGGATAGCACCGCAGAACTTACGCTCATAATAGATATAGAATAGTGCAAGAAGGGCATAAACCAAAATCAAGCCTATTCCAATGATAAGACATTCTATAATAGTTGTTGCCCAAACAGGCAAAAAGCCATTAAGCAACGAATCGAACCAACTTGTGACTATACTGAAGTCAAACATAATTATATTTTTTCTTATTATTACTCTATTAATTATCTGTCAATATCAGGAACAACATAGTCCAAAGAACCGCCAATTGTAATCAAGTCGGCAATCTTAGAACCGCGTGTAAGATGATCAACAACGCCAGCAAGTCGCAAGCATGTTCCATTTACCTTCATTCTATAAGGAGTCTTTTCTCCCTTACTGTCGATATAAACACCGAATGCACCTCGACATGCCTCAACTTCCTGATACCAGTGACCAACAGGCAACTTGATAATTTTAGGAACTTTCGCACAGTATTCGCCTTCTGGGATATTGTCAACCAATTGCTCAAGAATCTTAAGCGATTGCTCAATTTCTTTCATACGGACAAGGTATCTGTCGAAAGAATCACAACCAGTCATGATAACTTCCTCAAAGTCGAGTTCGCTATAAATTGAGTAAGGATTAACCTTACGGATATCACAAGCCCAGCCTGATGCACGTCCAGAAGGACCTGCAACGCCGTAAGAGATAGCGTCTTCCTTGCTAAGCATACCGACACCAATCAAGCGGTTCTTGAAGATAACGTTACCGGTAACAAGTGTGTGATACTCCTTCAATGCCTTATACATTACTGGGATAAAGTCCTTAACGCGTTGAACGAAATTCGGATGAATATCTTCGCGAACACCACCAATAACATCATAGTTAAACGACATTCTCGCACCGCAAGTTTCCTCAAGGATATCTAGGATAGTCTCTCTTTCTCTCAAACCGTAGAAAAGTGCTGTTGTTGCACCAAGGTCCATACAGTAAGTTCCGAAGAAGAGCAAGTGAGATGCAATACGCGACAATTCGTCAACCATAACGCGGATAACCTGTGCTCTGCGTGGAACCTCAATACCGAGAGCCTTTTCCACGCACATGCAAAGACAGTGCTCGTTTGGCAAAGCAGAGAAGTAGTCCATTCTATCAAAGAAGTGAGTGCTTTGAGCATAAGTCAACTTCTCTGAAAGTTTTTCAATACCTCTATGGATATAACCACATACAAGGTCTATTTTCTTAATTTCCTCACCGTCAAGAGAAGTTCTGAACCTTAACACACCGTGAGTAGCAGGGTGCTGCGGACCTATATTGACAACAAATTCGTCAGAAGTGAACACGTCAACCTTCTTTGCAGAGACCTTGCCGTTTTCATCCTCTACATAAGTAACAGATGAATCGTCAACCTCTTCGTGATAAAGGCGAACAGGGTTCAACTCTTCTGATTCGTCGTAATCTTTTCTCAATGGGAAACCTACCCAGTCATTACGCAAGAAAAGTCTGCGCATATCAGGGTGGTTGATAAACTTGATACCGTAGAAGTCATAAACCTCACGTTCTTCAAGCAAAGCGTCTTTCCACAAATCTGAGACAGAGTGAATCATCGGATTCTCACGGTCCTCAGCCTTAACTATTGCAGAAAGTTTAGAGTTATCTTTTACAGAGGTAAAGTAATAAACACATCCAAGTGCTTCTCCGAAGTCCTCTCCAATAAGAGCAGTAAGCCATTCATAGCCAGCCTCCTTGATAGCTACAGCCACATTATGCCAGCATTTATCAGGGACAGCAACTGTCAATACCTCATTTTCCTCGAATACGACTTCAGGACATATATTTTTAATCGTATCTTTAATATCAGCCATAATTTACAAAATTATTCTTGAACATGTTCTCTTTCAGCGATACCCGGATTTTCTCTAAAGAAATCCTCACGCGTTTTCTTTCTGTTAACTCCGCCAAAGAATCTTTCCACTTTGACCTTTCTCTGCAATTGCATCATTCCATAGAACATTGCCTCTGGTCTTGGAGGGCAACCAGGAATGAACACATCAACAGGGACAACAGTGTCAATACCCTTTACAACGTGATAAGAGTTTCGGAATGGCCCTCCTGAAATTGCGCAACCGCCAACTGCTATAACATATTTCGGTTCTGCGAGTTGCTCATAAAGACGGCGGAATACCGGAGCCATTCGGTGAACGATTGTGCCTGCCACCATCATAAAATCAGCCTGACGTGGGCTTGAACGAGCCACCTCAAAACCAAAGCGAGCCATATCGTAACGTGCAGCACCAAGACTGATAAATTCAATACCGCAGCAACTTGTTGCGAATGTCAATGGCCACAAAGAATTAGAACGACCCCAGTTTATCAACTGGTCCAATTTGCCGACAACAACATTCTGACCGTTGGATTTAAGTTCTTCAACAAGATTATCGATATACTCGTTATCGTTGAAGTCCTCCCTCTTCATTCCTTTAATCTTTACTTCCATTCCAACGCTCCTTTCTTCCATGCGTAAGCAAGACCTAAAATCAAAACACCCATAAACACAGCAACAGCCATAATTGATGCAGTTCCCATACTCTTGGCTATAACCGCCCAAGGGAACAAGAATACAGTTTCAACATCAAACATCAAGAAAAGGATAGCAAACAAATAATATCCAACCTTGAATTGAACCATACTCTCACCTCGCGTAGGGATACCGCATTCGTAAGCCTCACTTTTTTGAGGAGCATACGAACGAGGGCCTATCAAGCCTGCTAACCACAATCCAAGGAAAACTAATGCCAACCCGGAAATAGCTGCGACCAATGCCGTCGTTGTACTTTGAATACCAAAAATTGATAAAACCATGTATGTAATTACTTAAAATATTTATTCAAATAGCGCAAGGTTGACACATAACCACCTCACAAGTAGTAGGTTACATTTCATACCCTATGCAACATATAAAATTCGTTGCAAATATAGCAAATTTCGGCGTATTTCCGCCAATTGACAATGTTTTTTTTACCCACCATTTTGAAAACAATTATAAAAATAGCAAAAAGTTAATAATTCAAAAGTTCTAATATTTCTGGATGAATAATTAAAAAATCACAACAAATAGTGATTGCCTATTACAAAAAAATGCAATTACTTTGCAGACAAAAAAAAATGAGATTATATTTTGCTATCATACTGGCAACAATTCCGTTTCTATCCAAAGGTTCAATAGGTTCTGATACCCTATTCCTGAAAGAGATAAACGTAACTGCAATCAAATCAACGGCTACCGAAAGCGACAAGGCAAGGGCTAAAACTTTAATAGACAGAAGCACTGCAGAAAGACTCGGCATTCTATCGGCAAAGGATGCAACTGCAATAGCACCTAACTTCTACATCCCAGACTACGGTTCAAGAATAACTTCATCTATTTACGTACGTGGCATTGGAGCAAGAATAGACCAGCCAGTAGTTGGAATGAATATTGATAACATTCCTTTACTGAACAAAGATAACTACGACTTTGACATCTCAGACATCGAAACAATGGAAATAATCAGAGGGCCTCAAAGCACTCTGTACGGAAGAAACACAATGGGCGGAGTAATCAACGTTCAAACCATATCTCCTTTCGATTATCAAGGCACGAGAATATCTCTCGGATACGGGAACGGAAATTCCATAAATGCCAACATAGGATACTACAACAAGACAAGCGAACAGTTTGGCTTAGGTGCAACAATTACGTACCGACACGGCAGCGGATTCTTTAAAAACAACTTCAACGGAGAAAATTGCGACAAGGAAAATTCGGGACGCATAAGCCTAAAAACTATATGGAAACCAAAAGAAAACATTGCAATAGAAAATGCAGCAAGTTCAACAATAGTCCACCAAGGCGGATACGCTTACGAATATGTAAAAACAGGCGAGATAGCATATAACGACACATGCTTCTATCGCCGCACTTCCATTCTCGACGGTCTGACAATAAAGGCAAATCTGGAAGATGTTTCTATCTCGAGCATTACCAGTTACCAATTCCTCAACGACAATATGACACTTGACCAAGACTTCCTTCCGCAACCGTACTTTACCCTAACACAGAAAAAAAAGGAGCACGGAATCACTCAAGACTTAATCGTTAAAAGCAACGGAAACAAGAAAATCAAGTGGCTTGCTGGTGCTTTCGCTTTTTTCAAAAGAACTGAAATGGACGCTCCTGTTACATTCAAGCAAACTGGCATCGAGGAACTTATAATAAAAAAACCTAACGAAATGAATCCGATATACCCTATTGAATGGGACTCTAATAGTTTCGTACTCGGATCTAAATTCAGAATGCCGTCTTACGGACTTGCCGCATACGGAGAAATAAGCATCGACATTGACAAGTTTACTCTGACAGCAGGCCTCCGCATCGACCATGAACATACAAAACTCAACTATGACAGCGACTGCAACACAAACTACACAATATTCCACGTAACAGAGAACTCCAAAGAGATATACAAGCACAAAGAAATTAACATCCACACGAAAGGATCTCTCTCAAAAAGTTTCAATGAACTTTTACCTAAAATTTCTGTTATTTACAAAATCGACAGCAACTGCCACCTCTTTGCAAATCTCAGCAAAGGATATAAGGCTGGCGGATTCAACACACAAATGTTCTCCGACGTTTTGCAACAGGAACTGATGAACGAAATGGGTATTGACAAACTTTATACAATCAACGAAATAATAGGATACAAACCAGAAAAAAGTTGGAACTATGAAATTGGCGGGCACATCACCCTTGCCGACGGCAAAATTCAAACAGAAGCAACAGCATTCTATATCGATTGCAGAGACCAGCAACTGACAGTATTCCCCGAAGGGACAACAACAGGAAGAATCATGGCAAATGCAGGAAAATCAAGAAGCATAGGTGCGGAAATATCTGTTACTGCAAGGCCTGTCAACAGATTAATAATCAACGCAAGTTACGGATACACCAATGCTAAATTCATCAACTTTAACGATGGGCAAAACAACTATTCGGGAAAATTCGTTCCATATGCTCCCATGAATACCCTAAACGCCAGTGCTGCCTATTCACTTAGAATTGGAGACGGGTATCTTAGATACATAACATTTGATGCAAGCACCACTTGTGCTGGGAAAATATACTGGAACGAAAAAAACAGTCTTCATCAGAATTTTTACGCTTTGCTAAATGCTGGTATCAAACTAAGCGCTGAAAAAGCTTCTCTTCAAATATGGGCAAAAAACATTACATGGACGCAGTATTCAACATTTTACTTCGTTTCTATAAAGCACGAATTTTTACAAAGAGGAAAGCCCGCAAGATTTGGAGCAACAATTAAAATAAACATTTAAACACAAATAAAAAAATGAAAAAACTATTATCATTAATCGTATTGGCTTTCGCCATTATCTCTTGCTCTAACAGCGAAGACCCAAAGTATGTTGTAAACACAGGATTCACTTGCTACAACTCAGTTAGTGACGAGTCAGACAACACTAAAGCCCTAACCGCTGGAAACTATGACTTGAAGATTGACTTTACAAACTTACTATTCGACATGCGAATGAATGTAAGCCTCCGCAACGATCTCAGCCCTGTTATGTTTTCTATCAAAAACATTGAATTAAGTTTTGACGAAAACGGTGGATATAAGTTCAAAGTTCCGGGAGAAGTATTTTTAGAAAGTGGCAACGACCGTAAACTGACAGACCTTGAGGGTAAAATTTTCGCATATTACACTGAAGTACAAGGCTTTCTTCAAGAAAACTACATTTTCGAAATTTCTTATAAAGTTGACGGACGATATAAAGTTTCTGTTGTTGGAAAAGATGCCAATTTCTACGGAACTACCATTACAACTCCAGCAAACGGCAAAAGCTTCAACAGTGATGCAACAGTAACACTAAAGTTGACAGACTCAAAAACTGCTACTATGACTATCAGAAATGCCAAATTCGCTGAAGGTATGCCTGCTATGACTATGGAAGTTAAGAACTTGCCAGTTGTTCCTTCTGAAGGAGGATACACTATCTCAACAAGCAATGCAATTCCTGAAATTGGAGACAAGCCATACGAACAATTTGCTTTTACTGACATCGACATCAAGGTTAGTAAAAACGGCACAGAATTGTCGTCTGCGTACAAGTGCAACTTCAAGGGCGTTATGCACACTATTAGCACTTCTGCCTCAATCTTCCCGAAACCAAAGCAACAAAACTAACAACAACTATACAAATTAATCAAATGGGGTTGCATACAAAAAGTTGCAACCCCATTTTTTGCATTAAAAGTTTGCTCTAAACACCAAACTTCTTTTTTATTATAATAATAAACGACATTTGAGGATTTTGTTATAACTTTGTAGATAAATAAGCAAATAAGCATATCAAACAACAGAAAAACAATAAAACCAACCAATATGAATGTCTTAGACAGATTTTTGAGTTACACCAAATTTGATACTCAAAGCGACGAATTGACTAACCTGACTCCATCAACTCCAGGTCAGATGATTTTTGCACAAGCACTGGAAAAAGAGTTGAAAAAGATCGGTTTGGAAGACATCACACTTGATGAAAACGGCTATCTCATGGCTACATTACCTTCCAATATCGACAAAGACGTGCCAACAGTTGGCTTCATTGCACACCTTGACACATCACCAGATATGTCTGGTCGCCATGTAAACCCTCGTATCGTCAAGAACTACGATGGTGGCGACATCACCCTTGACCCAGAAAACGGCGTAATTCTTTCCCCTGAAGGTTTCCCTGAATTGAAGGACTACGTTGGTCAAGACCTCGTTGTTACCGACGGTAAAACCCTCCTCGGCGCTGACGACAAGGCAGGCGTTGCCGAAATCATCACTGCAATGGAGTTCCTTATCGCTCACCCGGAAATCAAGCATGGCAAAATAAGAGTAGGCTTTAACCCTGACGAAGAAATCGGTCTTGGTGCTCACAAATTCGACGTAAAGCATTTCGGCGCAGATTTCGCATATACTATGGACGGAGGTGCTATCGGCGAACTTGAATACGAAAACTTCAACGCTGCCGCTGCCAAAGTCACTTTCAAGGGCAGAAACGTTCACCCTGGCTACGCTAAGCACAAAATGATAAACTCTATCAGAATTGCAAACCAATTCTCTATTATGCTTCCTCGCTGGGAAACGCCTGAACATACAGAAGAATACGAAGGTTTCTACCACCTCGTTGGATTTGAAGGAACTGTTGAAGAAACAACATTGACTTATATTATCCGCGACCACGATATGGACCGCTTCGTACGCAGAAAGAAGGAACTTGAGCATCTCGTAAGAAAAATCAACCACGAATTTCCTGGCTGTGCCTCTATTGAGATAAAGGACCAATACTATAACATGCGTGAGAAAATCGAGCCGGTTATGTATATCATTGACATTGCAAAGCAAGCAATGTTGAACTCAGACATAACACCAAAAGTGCAACCTATCCGTGGCGGTACTGATGGTGCCCAACTCTCTTTCAAGGGCCTTCCATGCCCGAATATCTTCGCTGGGGGTCTTAACTTCCACGGCCGTTTTGAGTACGTGCCCGTTCAATCAATGGAAAAGGCTACCGACGTTGTAGTTGAAATCTGTAAACTTGTTGCTGAAAAATAGTGGCAGAGAAAACCCTGATAGTAATAACCGGACCTACGGGCTCCGGGAAAACAGATACTGCGATAGATTTGGCTCTTAAGTTGAATGCGGAAATCATTTCTGCAGATTCCCGCCAAATCTATCGCGGAATCCCTATCGGTACGGCTGCTCCAACAAAAGAGCAATTAGACACGGTCAAGCATCATTTTGTCGACATTTTCGACCTTGACCAATACTACAGCGCCGCTCAATTTGAAGAAGACGCAATTAACCTGCTACCAAGTCTTTTCGAAAAAAGCGACTTTGCCGTTATGTGCGGAGGCTCAATGATGTATATAGATGCCGTTTGCAAAGGAATTGACAACATTCCGACTATCAGCGACGAAATCCGCCAAGCGACATACGACGAATGGCACGAAAAGGGCGATGACGAAATGAGAGAAATACTAAAAGCCCTCGACCCGGAACATTATAGCATCGTTGACCTAAAAAACATGAAACGCGTTATCCACGCAATAGAAATCTGCCGGCAAGCAGGAACAACTTACACATCTCTGAGAACTAATACCATCAAGAAAAGACCTTTCAGAATCGTTAAAACAGGCATTAATCTTCCCCGCGAAGAACTTTTCAACAGAATAAACCTACGAGTTGAGAAAATGGTAGAAAACGGATTGGTTGAAGAGGCTAAAAGTGTATATCACTTACGTCACCTCAACTCTCTTAACACCGTTGGATATAAAGAAATGTTTGCCTGGCTAGACGGAACAATGGATTTTGACACTGCTGTTGCTAGAATACAAAAGAATACAAGAGTATATGCAAAGAAGCAACTTACATGGTTTGCTAAAGATAAAACTATGATTTGGTTAGGTCCAGGAGAAACTGAAAAAATTTTGAAACTGATTTAACCTTACTAAAAACCGAAAATATTTCTCAATATCCAATATGCAACAACAATAACCAAAACTACCAACGTTGCTTTATGCCCTGACACACAGTTATTAAACGTTGGAAACCTTTCCTTTCCTCCAAAGAACTGCATATAGAAAAGCAAGATCAGATAAGGAACCCCCAAAAGCAGCAATGAATTATACTTTATAACACCAATAAAATTTGCATGAGCAAGTTCGTGCAAAGCACGCTGCGTTCCGCATCCTGGACATTTAAAACCCGTTATCTGGTAAAAGGCACACTTTGGTGCAAATGCCAATTCTCGGGTATCCACAAAATAGGAATATAAGCAAAGAGCAGTCACTGCCAAAACGGCAATGACTGCGTATATGATTCTCTTTTTATGTTTCTTAAATAATGGCTCCATTTGATGCAGCTGCCCCTAACCCGAACAAGGCAATTATCGAACCGAAATAGACAACAAATGCTATAATTAGCATAAGCAGCGACAATCCCATACCAATCAAAGTAAACAATTTCGCCTTCTTGGCATTAGAGCGCGCCTCTTCATATCTACCCGCATTCCATGCGCTATCTACCTGACATGCAAAGACAATACCAACAATACCAAATATCTGACTGCAAAGCAATGTGCAAAGAATTGACCACACAAGCCAATTGTCTGGCTTCTTAAATGGAAGTTCCGCTGCAGGACGGAAATTCTGGCAATTATTATTAAATCCCTTATTCGGTTCAAAATATGGCGGTACCTTATCGAACTGCTCTTTAAAATCAGACACTTCTCCTGCCTGAGTCCAATTAACCATCCCTTCTGTCCATACAGGCGTTTCCCGAACAATACCGAGATTGATAAGTTCTTCAACAGAAAGCGGACCTGCCTTCTGCTTATTGGAATCGATGTAATAATATTTTGCCATAATCTAAATTAAAAACCGGAGATAAATCCATTAAGCATACCTGCAAAAAATGCTACACCAGTTGCGACAAAGCCTAAAACAGCAGATACTATTGTCCATGTTTTTGCATTATCTGAAGCCTTTTTAGCTTCTTCATACATACCCTGGTCATAAAGGCCGTTTACCTTTGAAGCATATACAACTGCTACAATACCTAAAGGCCAGCAACAACAAACGATAGTGAGAATAGCCCATACCAAATAATTTTCAGGTCTTGGTGGCATTCCGCCATTGAAATTATTCTGATACTGGTTCTGCTGGGCATAACCATACTGTCCCTGGGGTTGAGCAGTTCCGCCATAAGGAATCTGCTGACCCTGAAAAGGGGGAACATTCGGTGCTGCACCAACAAAAGGAGGTTGTGGTGCTTGCTGCTGTTGTTTCGTCGCAAGCGCTTCCGCTAACTCTGGTACATTTTTCGCTGGCATCCAATTAGCCATTCCCTGTGCCCAAACCATTGTGTCCATATTAATAATGCCAATTAACTCTTCTCCTGGCATCGGACCCATTTGCTGGTTATTAGGACCTATGTAATAATATTGATTCATATTATAATTTTTCGCTAAAATAACTAGTATTTATCACTTTAGCAAGTATTTAAAGTTTATTTTTTATTAAGGTCTTTAAAACGGAAGTGCTCGCCGCGGGATTTTACGATTCTATCATAGAATTCCTTTGAATAACCTGGTTGCTCTGGACCTACTGGATAACCATATTCATTGCACTCAAACTGACCATCTTTTTCTTTCTTAACTCGCCCATCAAGGTTCTTGACAAAAAGATATTCTCCTAACTTGCGATATCTTTCGTGAGTAGCCATTGAAACACTGTCGCTATAGTTTGTTAGAATTTCAATTGCCGCTTTAGGGGATTTTTTATACGCTTCAACTGCCTTTGCCTCTATTGTCTTTGTTGACTGCTCATAACTGCTTTCAATCTCATCCTGCACCTTTTTAATGTCAGGATATATCAAAGAAAAGCGGTTATACGCCTGATTTGCAACAAAATTATTCACCCAGAAAGTTGATTCCCAAGAGAAAGTATATAAGTCTGCCTTTTCTTCTTTAAAACAGTCAGGAACGCGTGTTGAACAGCAATAAATAGGATTATAGACAGCCATCTTTGAATCATCAACGCCAAACCATAAGATACCTCCAACACAATCAGGCATCCAGTTTCTCATTTGAGCAACAAGAGTGAAGCCTGTCTGCATCGTTGAAATCGGTCTTTCGTGGAAATATTCTACCGAATCCTGCTTCCAAATCAACGGAGCATAACGGTAAGGAGAATCCCAAGAACCCTTGCCTGGGTCATTTGTCATATCAAATTCCGTTCCCTCAAAATGGTCACGCATCGCCCCTTGCAAGTCCCTAACACTCAACTTTTTGGTCGGTTTAACGTATAATGGCATCACCTCTCCACCCTCGGCTTTTATAAATGGCAAATACTTATCCATTCCCTGTGAGAACTTGTTGAAGTATGACCATACGCGACCGTCACAACCTCTGAACGCAAGATAATCACTTACCGCATAAGCCTTTGAGAAACTGAAATCTTCATCTTTACCAGTAAAATATCCTTTTTCACGAGCAAAAGAAACTACATCTTTTGAATATTTGCAGTTTTCCTTGTCGCCAAAAGGTATCTTATGGATTCTTGCCTGGTTAGCATGACCGCTTATGCAGTCGTCTGGAATTCTGATAGCAACCCAAACGGCTCCCTTATTTCCAACACCCTTTGGACTCATTTCAAGAACCCAAGCCTCGTTAGGATCAGCAATAGAGAAAGACTCCCCGCCACTGTAATAACCGTACTTTTCTACCAAGCCGGTCATAACGTCTATAGCCTCGCGCGCTGTCTTTGCTCGCTGCAAAGTTATATATATCAACGAACCGTAATCAATGATACCTGTTGTATCAGCCAATTCTGGTCGTGACTCCCATGTTGATTCTGTAATAGCCAACTGATGCTCATTCATATTGCCAATAGTGGCATACGTATGACGCACCTGCTCAATCTTTCCAAGTGGCTTATTTGTATCCCACTCAACAACTTCAAGCATAGAACCTTTCGGATGGTCAGCAGCCGGCTGGTGACGCAAATAGCCATAAAGCACATAAGCGTCTGCATTATATGTAATCATGGTAGATCCGTCAGTTGACGCTTTTTTACCAACTATTAAACTGGTGCAGGCATCTGACACTAAATACGCAGTCATTGCCAACAAAAGGGTAATTGCTAATTTTTTCATTATATCTGATTTTTATTCGTCAAGAAAAGCAACTGTCAACACTCGGTCATCAAGCAGACGCGAAATGACTTTATACTTTCTACCGTATGCAACGGCACTAAATTCATTGATTTGTTTCTTTGGTGAAACATCTTTCAAGTCAAGAAGAAGGTCTTTCGCAAAATCAACACCTTCTTCTGGGACAACCTTGAACATAGCCTCCTTAGCAGTCCACACTATTGTGTTAACGATAAGAGAATGCCCTGTATAACGCTGCTCCTCAAGGCTCTGAACTCGCTCTCTGACTCGCATCACCCTATCGCTTATCTCCTCAACATCAACACCAACCGAATCCTGACTATATGCAACGGCAACAAGGTCTCGACAATGAGACAAACTAATCTGCGGAACAGCACTATTTTCTGATTCAAGATAAGGAACGCCATTTGCCTTATGCTTCAAATAGCAGTTATCTCCAAACAATTCATGTATAAGAACATTGGTAGCAAAAACTTCTTTTCGGCGGTTATCTGAACGAACATTTGTTGTCAAGTATCTCAGTCCAAGACATGACGATTCTGAATAATCAACCATACCCGGAATCTCACCAAAAGATACCGTTATCTTCTCGTTAATGTTAATAGTTTCTATACGCATAACTAATTTTCGAATCTCAAGTGTTTTACAAGATGTGACACATCGTAGCAAAGATAATCAATTATAGGGGAAATTGAGTCATAATTTTCCATTTTATCAAGAGAAACCACTCCATAAACAATGTTGACACTGTCAACAGTCAGAAAATGAACTGGTGTAAGGCAATCTCTAAGACTATAAAAGACCGTTGTAACAGAATTTCCATTATCGGAAACATAGGTCTCTGGGTTAATGTCTCCACAGTCTCTGACTATTCGCTCTTTTCTTTGTGACAAGACGCGAACATATTCCCGCTCAGACAGATTTTCCCAAAAACTGCAATAAAGCGTTGCACAATATTTATCATACCTTACCTTAAAACCATCTGGAGATGGACGCTCAATAGTGGCATTTTCATTCAAATAAAGTTGAAGCGTGGAATAAGCACATATATAGGTGGTATCATAATACCTGTCAATTCTCGGATACGCCATTTTTCTCGGTACTGGATGATTTCCGCCTCTACCACAAGAGAGCAGCGACAACAATACCACTACAACTGCTAAAGAAAAAATAAACAATACCCTATTTTTTCTCTCCGCTACCATCTTCACCATGTTCTATCTTAACCCTAACGCTTTCTATTCTATGTTTATCAACTTTTTCCACAGTAAAGGCACATCCTCCATATTCAATAACCTCTTCTGCAACAGGAAAATCCTGCTTGATATTCAACAATAGTCCTGCAATAGTCTCGGCATCTTCCTCTACTTCCTTGAATGTGTCTTCATCAACGCCAGCAATACGGTAGAAGTCATTCAATTGCGTTCTGCCTTGAAAAACAAACGTATCTGGAGATATGCGGGTAAAATATTTCTCATCTTCATCGTATTCGTCATTGATTTCACCAACAATTTCCTCCAATATATCTTCAAGTGTAACAATACCTTGGGTACAACCATACTCATCAATAACAATGGCAATATGAACCTTGTTTTTTCGGAAATCCTCCAAAATATCATCAATCATTCTTCCCTCCGGAACAATTATAGGTTCTCTGACCAAAGGCAACCAATCAAAATCATCATTTTTATCGAGATAAGGAAGCAAATCCTTGGCATAGATAACTCCTTTTATATTATCCTGATTGCCCTGATATACCGGTATTCTGGAATATCCTGTCTCCTTAATAAGTTTAAGTACTGATGTAAACGACGAATCTGAATCAATGTCAACGACATCAATTCGGGGTGTCATTATCTCGGAAACATTCTTGCCTCCAAACTTCAAGATTTCCTGAAGCATAGTCTTGTCCTTACCCTCTTCAACATCGGTTATCTCAAGTGCGTTTGACAAATCATCAAGCGACAAATCGTCAGATTTCTTGGTTACAACCTTATTGACAATCGAGGTACTTGCTGCCATTAACTTCGCCAGTGGCAACATAATTTTTGAAATCATCAAAACGCCTTCTGTTGCAAAACTTACCCACTTAAACCTATGATTGTTTGAGTATAATTTAGGTAGTATTTCCCCAAAAAGGAGCAAAATAAATGTTAGTACAACAGATTGGAAGATAAAATCGGCAACTTCACTACGAAACTCAAGCATCTGCCCCATGGCATAATTGCACAAAATAACGATGCTTATATTTACCAGGTTATTAGTAATCAATATCGTAGCCAAAAGTTGCTCTGGCTTTTCCAATACTTTTCTAATAGACTTTTGCTTATGCTCATCATCAATCTCCTCAATATCATGGTCAGTCAGAGAAAAGAACGCCACTTCTGAACCTGAAACAAAAGCAGAGGCACATAAAGCCAAAACCGCAATGAGAAGGGCAACTATACTGCCTATCGTTGGTGGATGAGTGATAATAAGATTTTGAGTACTGTCAATGGTACTCAAGATTTGACTAAAAACGGATAAATATGGGTCTGGATCCAAGTCGTTTAAAATTAGTTTAACAATAAGAGCATTGCTCTATTCCTTTTAAGAACGGCACAAAGTTACAAAATTTTCTCAATTTCTCAACCAATAAAATAATTACTTTTAGGCAAATATGTGCAAAAAGAGAACCCAAACATACAAAAAGCAAAGAAAATGTAATAAATTTGCAACATGAAAAAAATTTGTTGCATAGGTCATATAACACTTGACAGAATCATAACACCCGACATTACGGTGAATATGCCAGGCGGAACAGCTTTTTACTTCGCCCACGGCATGCACAGCCTTAACGGAGACAAAAATTTTGAATTAGTAACATCTGTTGGAGAAAGCGAATTAGGCTCGGTTGAAGAAATACGCAAACTCGGAATTGAAGCAACCATTATACCAAGCAGAAAAACCGTATTTTTTGAAAACAAGTACGGGCATAACCACGACAATAGAACACAACGTGTACTGGCTAAGGCAGACCCTTTTTCTGCTGAAAAACTTCAGGACATCGAAGCAGACATTTACCATCTCGGAACTCTACTTGCCGATGATTTTCCTCTTGAAGTATTCAAGTCTCTTTCTGAAAAAGGAATCCTTTCAGTTGACGCCCAAGGTTTTCTTAGAGAAGTTCAGGGCGACAAAGTTGTTCCCATTGATTGGAAAAACAAAAAAGATTACCTGCAATACATTGACATTCTTAAAGTCAACGAATTTGAGATTGAGTCACTTACTGGATATACTGACCCAATTGACGCTGGGAAGCAACTCGCCGACTGGGGCATTAAAGAAGCGTGCATAACCCTCGGCAGTTACGGCTCCGTTATCTATGCCGATGGAATTGCAACAACAATCCCTGCCTACCCTATCGACAAGATTGTTGACGCAACAGGCTGTGGCGACACATACTCAACAGGCTACCTTTACAAGCGCGCAAACGGTTGCTCTATAGAAGAAGCAGGACACTTTGCCGCTGCAATGTCGGCAATCAAACTACAGGCAGCAGGTCCATTCAAAGGCACCATCGACGACATCGAAGCAATTATCGAAAAAGGAAAATAATATCAAGATCTTCTATTACAATCCAAATCTACTAAGATATAGTAATAGCAAAGGAGGTGTGTCAAAATGTGCACCTCCTTCTTTTTACGTACAAAGCCCCGACTTTC
>ENA-ORPF01000314-ORPF01000314.1-human-gut-metagenome-genome-assembly--contig:-NODE-314-length-51206-cov-4.242439_pt1 | contig 51206 bp, 53 predicted proteins | sample MGYA00242140_ERZ509070 | MGnify/ENA primary metagenome ERZ509070 (study PRJEB26280, sample SAMEA2338713) | human gut metagenome | biome: human gut; feature: human-associated habitat; material: faeces... | reverse complement strand
CTTTCCCTGCAGGGCTACGGAGTACGAAAGAACATGTTTATCAACTTTGTCAATCAGGTATCACTTATGGGAAAATCGGTGATATTCGTTGCGCATGAACGTGAGGAAAAGAACGGTGAGGAAAAGCAGATACGTCCGGAAATCGGTGGTTCATCTGCCGGTGACCTGATTAAGGAGCTGGATTTGGTCGGTTACATGGAAGCTATCGGAAAGAAGCGTACTATTTCCTTCAATCCTTGTGAGAAGTTCTACGGAAAGAACACCTGCAATCTTCCTGAACGCATGGAGATTCCAATCATTATCAATGATAAGGGTGATGTGATCGGAGAGAACAATTTCATGACGAACGTCATTAAGTCCTATTCCGCATATCAGTCCAAACAGACGGAGCTTTCCAATGAATATGAGGAACTCATGGAAGTTATAAAGGAAAATGTGGAAATGATTACGGATGCTGTTTCAGCTAATGAAGCTGTAAAAGCAATGCAGAACCTTAACCATATATTTGATTCTGCCTTGCAGGCAAAGGATTTGATTTCCAGAAAGTGCAAGGAACTGGGTTTGAAGTTTGACAAAATCAAGAAGGAATATGCAGCAGCCTAAGTACAGAATGTATCCGTCACTCTTGGATAAGTTCGAAGCTTATCTGAGGGCGGATGAAGAGGTGGAGAGCTTCTTCAACATAGACAATGAAACCGGAGAGTACAAACGCTCTCCGGAAGAAGTTGAAACGGAACTGAAACAGTCCCTGATTGACGCGATTAACCGTGTACCATTTGCTAGCGAAGCAGCCGACAAAGGTACAGCTTTCAATGCGCTTATTGATATGGCTGTACATAATGAGCCTCATGTGCCAACAGAGCGGGCACCGTATTCCATTATCGGAGATAGGGAAACGAATACAGTTCAGGTTACTTTCCCGGCTACGGAGCTGGCACCCATGCGAAACTTCCTCTTTGACCGCGCCTGGGTTATTGATCAGGCTAAGTATTTCAATGGGGCTGTAAGCCAGTTGTATGTATCTGCAATCCTGCCCACCCGATACGGTGATGTGGAGCTTTACGGATTTATTGACGAGTTAAAGCGTGATGTGGTATATGACATCAAAACTACAAGCAGTTACAGCTTCGGAAAGTACGAACACGGATGGCAGCGACATGTATATCCTTACTGCCTGATAGCTTCAGGAGAAATGCAAAGCGTGAGCGCATTTGAATATACGGCCTTTGCTCTGAAAGGCGGTACCAGCCGCACTCCGCTCATTTCTGGGACACGTTATCCAGAATACTATACCTACAATCACGAACAGACTGTGAAACAGCTCACGCAGCACGTGGAGCGTTTCATCGAGTTCTTGGAAGCTAATAGAAATTTGATAACCGATAAAAAGATTTTTGCAGAAGAATGAGTCAGACAGCTATTCTGGTGAAGGAAAAGGGAGTAGTAAGGATTGACAAGCCTTTCGACTTCATGTGCAGCCAGCTTCGAAACGGACGCTATAAAGTTACCATTGAACGGTATACGGAACCACGTACTATCAGTCAGAACGCTTTAATGTGGCTTTGGTTTACCTGCATCGAACAGGAAACCGGAACAGACAAGCAGGATGTGCATGACTACTATTGTAACCTTTTTCTTCGCAGGATGGCTGTAATCAACGGAAAGGAAACGGTTATTGCCGGAAGTACGTCACGGCTGAACACTTTACAGATGACGGATTTCCTGAATAAGGTAAAAGCGGATGCTGCAACTGAACTGGGAATATCGCTTCCGCTTCCCGATGACTTGTATTATCAGGAGTTTATTAATGAATATAAATACAGGAGATAAAGACATGAATATAACAAAAGCAAAAGTGACGAAGGATAATACCCTCGTTGCAACTTATACGGATGAAACGGGCACTGTTACGGTTGAGGGCAAGAACCTCGTGACAAACGATCTGGTTAATGCTTTCAAGGCGCTGGTTCCTCATATGGCTTTTCTTTGCGAACAGAAGGAGGCAGATGGAAAGGAATTTCTGGAAGATATGCCGAATAATATAGACAGCATCCTCGAGGTGACCGGATATACGGTAGGAGGTGACGGCGATAGCAGGGGAGTAACACTTACCGGAAAACGGTTTCTGAAAAGCAACAAGGTGCTGAACCTGAACGCACCCTTTACCAAGTTTGCAGATGAAAATGAGGACTATGCGTTTCAGTTTGAGCTGGAGCAGGCCATAGAGTCATGCTGCTATGAAGTGAATGAGTATATCTTCAATAAAAAATGGAAGGTTGTGCAGCAGGAACTTCCGTTTGAGGAACAGGCAGCAGCAGATGTTCAGGCAGACGAAATACCGGAAGCTCAGACGGAAGCTCCTGCCAATCCGGACATTGAGGCTTTTCAGAAGATAATGGATAACTCGAAAGTGACGATAGGGGTAAATGGAAAGCAAATTAAACCCCGTCGTTCCCATCGTTCTAAAACAACTCAGTTAGCATCATAAGATTATGTTATACCCATTTTGTGTAACGCAAACCCCGAACTGCTATAAAATAGCATTTCCCTATCATCCCACTCTGAAAGACTTAGTACATCGGATTCCGAGTGTTGCTAAGAATCCGAAAGCTGCTTACATTCCTGATGAAAGGGCTTGGAAAGTTTCTCTTGAAGATAAGTGGTATGTGGATAAGATGGGAGAGTGGGCCGTATCTGCGAGGATATGTAGCCGTATACAGCAGTCAGTATCTACTAAGGCTGTAACGGATTATACCATTCCAGATCTTCCGAAACTGACCATTCCCCACGGGCTTCTGTTGGAGCCTTACGAATATCAGAAGGAAGGCATTGCCTACGCTTTGCAACACAAGCGATGTATCTTCGGTGATCAGCCGGGGCTGGGAAAGACATTGCAGGCAATAGGCACGGTTACGATAGCAAAGGCGTATCCGTGCCTTGTTGTTTGTCCGGCAGCTTTAAAGATAAACTGGCAGAGAGAGTTCAAGAAGTTTGCCGGAAAGCAGGCAATCATTCTTGATGACAAGAACAAGTCAAGTTGGCAACGGTTCTACGAACAGAAAAAGGCGGATGGTACGGCCTTGTGCGACATTTTCATAACAAACTATGAAAGCTTGAAGAAGTTCTTTGTACAGGGAATAAAAGATGATGCACGCTTTACCATGCGTTCCATCACGTTCGACCCGCGTATCTCACTTTTCAAGTCGGTAGTGATAGACGAGAGCCACAAGTGCAAGTCCAGCAAGACACAGCAGAGTAAGTTCCTTGAAGGAATATGCAAGGGTAAGGAGTACGTGCTGGAGCTTACGGGTACTCCGGTAGTGAACAACAATACCGACCTTATCCAGCAGTTGAAGATTATGGGACGTCTTGAAGATTTTGGGGGGTATAAAAACTTCATAGAAAAGTTTTGTGCCGGACCGAAGCAAAGCTCTAACGTGAAGGAGCTTAATTGGAGATTATCAACGACTTGTTTCTTTCGAAGAGAGAAAGCAAAGGTTCTAACGCAGCTTCCAGATAAGTCACGGCAGTATATTGAGGTAGACATAACTAACAGAAAAGAATATGACAAGGCAGAAGCCGACCTTATTCAGTATCTCCGCACTTATAAGAATGCTGATGATGAAAAGATCCAGAAGGCTCTGAGAGGTGAAGTCATGGTGAAGATGGGAATCCTGAAATCCATATCCGCAAGGGGGAAGATCAAGGTGTTCTCCGAGTTTATCCATGATGTGATTGACGGTGGAGAAAAGCTGATTGTATTTGCTTACCTAAAGGAGGTTGTGCTGGAACTGAAAAAACTGTTCCCCGATGCGGTAACTGTGACGGGTGATGATAATGCAATTCAGAAGCAGAGCGCTGTAGACCGTTTTCAGAATAACCCGGAATGCAAGCTGATAATTCTGAACTACAAGTCAGGCGGTACAGGCTTAACGTTGACTGCATCCAGCCGAGTGGCATTCATTGAGTTTCCCTGGACATTCTCTGATTGCGAGCAAGCGGAGGACAGAGCACACCGTAACGGTCAGAAGAACAACGTGAACTGCTACTACTATTTAGGAAAAGATACGATTGACCGCTATATGTATGATGTGATCCAAACCAAGAAGAACATCGCCAACGGTGTGACCGGAACGGACGATGTGGTTAAGGAGAACGTAGTAGATATGGCTATGAACTTATTCAGTCAGAAATTATGAGAAAGCAGACTATACCGCTATCAGAAAGTCAGATTCAGCATGATTGCCTGACATGGTTCAGGCTTCAGTACCCGAGTCTGGCTTTGCTTCTCTTTGCAGTTCCGAACGGTGGTCGAAGGGATGCAAAGACCGGAGCACGAATGAAGTATGAGGGAGTGGTAAGGGGTGTTGCTGACTTGATACTCCTTATACCAAAAAAAGGATATGCTTCCCTCTGTATTGAAATGAAGACGCCGAAAGGTGTACAGAGTGACGGACAAAAAGAATGGCAGAGAGAAGCTGAGAAATACCGAAATCGGTATGTCGTATGCCGTTCCCTTCCTGAATTTATGAAAGAAGTAAACGAATATCTGTTATGACCTACATAGAACTAATCAATAACTTTTGGTTTCTCGATGAAGACTGGCAATTTACCTGCTGTGAAACGAGGCTTTATTTTTACTTGTTGAAAACAGCGAATCGTTTAGGCTGGGTGGATAGCTGGACACGTAGCGATACTAAGGTAGCGTCTGACGTGGGAGTGTCGGTTAATTCGATGAAAACCGCAAGAAACAGATTGGTTCAAGCAGGCTTGATAACATTCAAAGCTGGTGGAAATGGACAACGGGATAAAACGAAATATCAAGTTATATGTGAATTTAGGTATCAAAATTTGATACCTAAAGTACCACCTAACCTTGAACCTAATCCTATACCTAACCTTGAACCTAAAGTACAACCATATAATAAGACTAAGAATAAGACTAAGAATAATAATAACTCTGGCGAGTTATTTCCGCCCGAGAAAGAAAAAACGAAAAAAACGAAATCTCAAAATCCAGAGTTTATACCTCCGACACTGGAGCAGGTAAAAGCTTACTTCGATGGAAAGCTGCCTGACTGGGAGAAGCAGGCGGAGATATTCTTCTATCACTTCGACAGCCTGAGCTGGAAAAACACGAACGGAGCCCGTATCGAAAGATGGGATAGCCGTGCAAATCTTTGGATAATCGAAAAACAACTTCAAGATGGAAAGCAATCTGAAAACCGTAAGGGAGATAATCAGTCAAGTACGGATTCCGGAACAACAGGAGTGCTCAAAGCAATCGATTTGTGATGCCAGACGGGCAGAAGCATTCTGGAAAACTAAACTCGTGGAATGTATGTGCAGTGTATCTCCTGATTTCATTATTGACGACAGAAATCGTAAAACACTTGATGCGCTATATCGCTGGGTGTGGGAGAGAGCAGGTCGGAGCATGGGCGGCACGCTTGACACAACGAAGGGAATCCTTCTATGCGGTCCGATTGGGACGGGGAAATCTACCCTCATGAAGGGCTTGCAGAAGTACGAGAGTCTGGTAAACCGATACGGGTTTGCATTCGGAAGGAAAGATTTGGGTTTTTCTTTTGTTTCAGCGGCTGAAATTTCCCTGCGCTATGCGGAGCAAGGGATTGACGGGATAATGCGTTACACGCAGCGAGAATGCGCCACAGGGCTATGTATTGATGAGCTTGGAAGAGAACCAGTGGACGCAAAGCACTTTGGGACCGGATTGAACGTAATTCAGACCGTCCTTCAGCTTCGGTATGAGTTCAGGTACGAATACTGTACACATGCTACCACTAACCTTGAATTAAATGACATCCCGGCACGATATGGTATATACATAGCTGACCGCTGCAAGGAGATGTTTAATATCATCCATGTTGATGGTGATACGAGACGAAAATAATCTTAACCAAATAACCACTTCAATTATGTCAAATTTTGAAACAACAATCCAGACGTATCTGGAAAATCGTGCAAAGACTGATTCTCTCTTTGCCGAGACCTACAAGAAAGCAAACAAAAGCATCAAGGAATGCTGCAAGTATATTTACTCCAGGGCAAGAAAGTTGGCTGCTGGTGGTAAAGCAGTTGGTATAGACGATGCAACCGTGTATGGCTGGGCGGTGCATTACTACGATGAGGACGATATCAAGGTAGACAAGGTTCAGGAGCGTGTGGAGGTAGTTGCACCGGTTGCTATCCAGAAACCAGTCAAAGAAGAAAAGCCAGTGCAACAGAAAGCTGCAAGAAAGATAACAAAGCATGAACGGCAAAAGATGTTAGAATCAAGACAACTGTCACTATTTGATATGTAATTATGACCAGAAAGAGTTTAAATAAATTGGTACTTAAAATGAGCAGCCATCTCAAACCAATATCGGATAAAGAGAAGGACTATGCAAAGAGTATATTCCCACCATCTGGTTACTACAAGCAAAATGGAGAAGTATGGTGTCATTGTTGTGGTAACATAGAGTACCAGATACCAGGTATACTGGAAGTGGATTTAGAGTTAGGATATCAATGTAGATGCTTGAATCATCTCATATTAGAACACAATCCACGGAAAGACAACCTGACGGAATCGAAGTATTACTCAATAATACAGACATTCAACAAATGGCAGGTAATAAGAACTTTTGATGTTCATCGCATCAATCGCAAAGGTTTTCAGACTGAATACACGTATAACGAAGTATATCAAAACTGGGTATCTCCTGATGGAGAAGAGATAATAATCTCAAAAAGATATTCTCGTGGATGTAACTTTTTTAATTGGTATTACAACACCGAGTTTAAAGTCAGGAAGCATAATCAGAGTTGTGCTGGATATTATGTATTTGAAGATGTGTTCGATGTAACTGGTAATTATTTCTATCCTCAATATAAAATCACACGTAAACTTCATAAATACGGATGGTGTAAGGCTATTGAAAAACTGCCATACGTATCAGTAGTAGAGTGTATGAAAATGTGTCTTACATCAAGACATGCAGAAACAGTTGTAAAACAAGGTCAGTACGATGTATTCCTTTGGATGGTACGGAGTAAGAAAACTGAATTGGAATATATGTCGCAAATGAATATCTGTCATAGAAACCATTATGTGATTACGGATGCCTCAATATACTTTGACATGCTGTCATTTATGGAACATACAGGTAAGGACATACATAATCCAAAATTTATTTGTCCGGATGATTTGTACAAGGCACACGAAATTGCATTAGCTGCATATTCTAAAATACGAAAGAAAATGGAAGAAGAAACAAAACGCAAACTGGCAGAAAAATTGAACAAAGAATATGTGAAAGATAAAGGAAAGTTCTTTGGAGTAATAATAACAGACGGTGAACTTTCAATAAAAGTTCTAAAGAGTGTATTCGAATTTATAGATGAAGGTAAAAGCATGCATCATTGTGTATTTGAAAATGAATACTACAAGAAAAAAGACAGTCTGATTCTATCTGCAAAAGTAAATGGAGAACGTATGGAAACTGTGGAGGTGTCATTAAAAACCTTTCAGGTAATACAGTCAAGGGCAGTATGCAATCACACAAGCGCATACCATAACCGTATAATTGAACTGGTAAACCGTAACATGGGACTGATCAGGAGGGCAGCTTCATAAATATAATAATAAAAACCTACAAAAATATGAGAATGGAACTACTATACCAGCAGCTTGATGCTCTTAAAATGGAGTATCAGAAAGCGTTATCGCAAAACGACAGAGCCGAAATAAAAAGGTTGTATGACGATATACATAATCTTGTCAAAGAAATAGAGGTAGCCAAAGGTGAGGAAATAATTCAGAAAGCCAAGGATTCCGGAATACTTGAGAAAACAAGCCGTATGATATGTTTGGTACAGCTTCTGATGTGTGAAACCAACGATCTGTTGTCTGAGATAGAGGATAACTTTAAGGAAAGCAGGATAATGACAGACAGTATTGTCTGTATGCAGAAAGAATACTATAAAGCAGCGGACTTGTACTTCAAGGAATTTGCTAAGATAGTTGATTTCAACAAGAAGGGTGACGATATGTTCAGTGATCTGGAGGGGTTCGACAACATGATACGCATATTTGCCGAACTGAAGGATATGCCCAAGCCTGCATCCTTGATGGGCGGCTGCAAGCAGGCAGCAGGCAAGGCAAACGGACTCAGCCAGATGTGCCAAAAATGCCCTTTGACCTATAATCCTGAAACGCTTATCTGTCAGGCTTGTGATAAGTCGTTTAAGGAGGGCTTTCAGAAGGGAGCTAAATGGCTGGAAAAGAAAAGAATTGATAGAATAATGAACAAAGACAAGGAGGTGCAAAATGATAACAGAAAATGATCCAATTCTTCCACGTAAAGTGGATTTGGAAAAGAATCCGTCTGGGACTGAATTGAAAATCGCTCAACATCGGGAACTGGAAAAACATGGAAAGTATGTTACTATCCCCGGTGACAAGACTCATACGAGGATTTTCGTCCGTGACGGTGAGGATGCGAAGAGGAAGATAGCCGCGTATTTAGAGAGAATTAGTAGCCGACCAAAGATGTGGAATTGATATGGGAAAGCAGGAAAGCATGGGCGATTGGTTCCAGATGGCTAAGGATTATGCCAAAGCAGAAAAGGAACTGAAAATCGAGAATTGGGTGCAAATCAGCGTCTGCTACGGTCACGGTCATCAATCTGTCATTCTGTACACCTACGACCTTCCGCGTGAAGTGTACGAAAGGAGGATGTGGGTAATCAGATGGAGGGTGGCCAGATTGCAATGCCAGCATCCAAGGAATGATGTGTACACTTCTTTTTACTACTACGACAAGCGTTCAGGAGAGTCGCTTGAAGTGAGTTCCTGCCTTTCAAAGCTGGTTTCTGCAAAAGCCCAGATAACAAAAGCAGAACGTAGGATGAATGAATACATTGAGCAAAATCGTCAGAACAATCTGTTCTTTGACGAGAATACGGACGAAGAGCTGGTTAAGTTCCGTGACAAGCTGGAGCGCAAGAAAACCGAGTGTGCAGAGTGTGAGAAACGATTGGAATTATTAGTTGAAAGAAGGAGAAATAATCAATGAAAACAAAACTTTATTACCTATTCCTGGCAGTCATGTGGTGGCTGCTGGGGTAGGTGGAAAGGAGATAGAGCTTTGTAAAGACTTGGAGAGAGAACTTGAATACACAAAGAGGAGTAAATTGTGGATGATATGGAGTTTATAACTACTGACAGCCCTTGTCAGTGCTTTATGAATACCCGGTAACTGCTTTGTGGCGGTTATCGGGTAAATTTGTTCTGTAACGCAAATATTAGGAGATATGGAAGTGATTTACAGAAGTACAGAAACATTGAAGAAGCTGGAGGACAACCCGCGTACTATTACGCCGGAAGACATGGAGCGTCTGAAAGAATCAATCAGTAACAACCCGGATTATCTTGAAGCGCATCCAATCGTCTTGTCTGACCGTACGGGTGAACTGGTCATCATAGACGGAAACCAACGTTACGAGGCATGTGTGCAGTTGGGAATGAGTGAAGTGCCTACATCTTTACTTCACGGACTGACCGAGGAACGGGAGAGGGAAATCATTATTCGTGCCAACGTACTGAATGGGAAGTGGGACGAGATGATTTTGAAAGATAAATGGGATATTGAAGAACTTAAGGACTGGGGTGTGGACTTGCCTGCGGACTGGGATACCTCGGAAGCTGACGAGCAAAAGGAAGCCGAGGAAGATAATTTCAGTGAAGAGGACGCAGAACAAGCCGAACCTCGCGTGAAACTCGGTGAGATATGGCAGCTTGGCGAGCATCGGCTGATGTGCGGAGACAGCACGGATGCAAATTCTGTTGCTTTGCTTATGGACGGAGAAAAGGCGGATATGGTGTTTACCGACCCTCCGTATGGTGTTTCGATCGGTGATAAGAATAAAGCTCTTAACAGAGTCCAGAAGGCTGGAAGATGCACGGAAAACATCGCCAATGATAATATATCTGTTGATGATTTATATCCGATACTTGTCAAGGCAATGACCAATTGCCGTGAGAACTGTAAAGATTGCGCCTGCTATTATGTTACATCCCCACAAGGAGGGGAACTCGGTTTGATGATGATGATGATGAAAGACGCAGGGTTGCCAGTAAGGCACATGCTTATATGGGAGAAAAATTCAGCCACATTCAGTTTGGGAAGGTTGGATTATGATTACCAACATGAGCCTATATTCTACACATGGACAAAATCGCACAAGAATTATCGGAATGGAGAGTTCAGGACAACCATCTGGAAATATGATAAGCCACGTAAATGCGACCTGCATCCAACGATGAAGCCCGTAGAGCTTGTTGAGAATTGCATGATGGATGCAAGCGTTGAAGGTGATATTGTGCTGGATATGTTTGGCGGAAGCGGAACAACTATGATTGCAGCGGAACAGTTAGGAAGAAAAGCAAGGCTTATGGAACTCGACCCTCACTATTGCGATGTAATCATTGCACGTTGGGAGAAGCTGACCGGAAAGGAGGCGGTGAAAGTGTATGGCTAAGTACAACAAGGATATGGTTCAAGCCTGTGCCGACTGGGTACGTAAGAATGGGCTGATAGACTTCGGTGGCGCAACTTTAACGGACTTCTGTAAGGCAATGGGAATTGAAGACCAGACCTATTACAGATGGCTTGATAAAGTGGAATTTGTGGAAGCAATAAAAAAAGCTAAGGAGGCATTCCGTAGTACACTTGAAAATGACATCGTAAAATCACTCGCTAATTCCGCTAAAGGATACGAGTACGAACAATATACGACCGAATATACGGATGTAAACGGGAAGCCGAAAATCAAAAAACAGGTAAAGAAGAATATCCGGGTGGAGCCTAATGTCGGGGCTGCCATATTCCTGCTCACCAACATCGCACCTCAGCGGTGGAAGAACAGGCAAGATATAAAAACTGATGTTACCACCGGAGGCAAGGAGTTCCGCGGGTTCTCCTTCCTGCCCTATACGCCGGAAGCTGATGACGTGAAGGAATGAGCGGGGAGGTGAACATAAAGCAGAGGCTGGCATACAACTACCTTCGGGATGATGTGACAAAGTTCTTGTTGTACGGTGGAGCTGGAGGTGGTGGAAAGTCGTGGTTGGGATGTGAGTGGCTGATGCAATGTGCTTATTATCTTCCTGGTACACGCTGGTTTGTAGGACGAAATAATCTGAAGGATAGCCGAGAATCCGTAACAGTAACCTTCAATAAGGTAGCAAAGTCCCATGGGTTCACGGCATACAAGACAACCAATGAAGGTATAGCTTTTGACAATGGAAGTGAAATAGTTTATATCGATCTAACCTATTACCCAGTAAAGGACCCGATGTATGAACGGCTAGGTTCGAAGGAATATACAGGGGGATGGATAGAGGAAGCTGGGGAGGTTCATTACCTTGCCTTTGAAGTTCTGAAAACCCGTATCGGGCGTCACATGAATGATGTGTATGGTGTACCAGGTAAGATACTTATCACCTGCAACCCTAAAAAGAACTGGCTGTATCGGGATTTCTATAAGCCTTGGAAAGAGGGTAAGCTCAAAGAACCTTATGCTTTTATTCAGGCATTGGTACAGGATAATCCTTGGGCTACAGAGGATTATATCGAGAGTCTCCGGAATACAAAAGATAAAGTAACAAAAGAACGTCTATATTTTGGAAACTGGGAGTATGACAATGATCCGGCAGCCTTATGCGATTACGATGCTATCTGCGATTTGTTCACAAACGAGTTTGTCAAGCCTGCAGGTGATTCTTCCGGTTCTGCTGACCTTGCAATGAAAGGGCGTGACCGCTTTGTCGCAGGTCACTGGAAAGGAAATGTCTGCTACATCAAGCTTGATCAGGAGTACAGTACCGGAAAATCCATTGAGGCAGATTTGAAGCGTATGATGATAGAATGTTCCATTCCTCGTAGTAAGATGATAGCCGACTCTGACGGCTTGGGAAGCTATCTTGAAAGCTATCTGAACGGTATCAAGGAATTTCATGGTGGCACTCGACCTGTCAATCTTGAGTTTGACAACCTGAAGTCGGAATGTAGCTTCAAGCTGGCCGAGATGATAAACTCCCGTTTGATTCGTATTGTCTGTACGGAAGCACAGAAGGAACGGATAATCGAAGAGCTTGGTGTGTTGAAGCAGGACCATATCGACGCAGACACACGTAAGAAGGGAATCATAAGCAAGGAGAAGATGAAGGAGATACTTGGTCATTCTCCTGATTATCTTGATATGTTGATTATGGCTATGTTTTTCAGGATAAAGCCTATTATTCACAGACCGAAAGCTAAAATTGGAAGAACATGACAGTAAGAGAATTATTGATAATTGGTAATCTTTCACGCGGAATCGAGGGAGAGATGGAGAAGCTACGGAAGCCGTGGAAGGTCGGAAAGGTTAGGATACCTGATACCTTGAATGACATAAGCATGGGTGAACTTATGCAGTTGCAATCTATCAGTACGGATATGGAAACTATAATGGTGCCTTGTCGTGTGCTGTTGGGAATGTCGGAACGTGAGGTGATGAGAGCTGAAGCATCCGAAGTGATTGGGTTCTGTTTTTGGGTGGCCAGAGAGGTAAAGCGGATCAATAAGCTGTTTGCTTCTACCTCTGTACCACCTACGCCGGAGGAGAAACAAGCTGGCTCTGATAGATTGAATTTTGGACTATTCGGTCTGCTTGACTATTATGCACAGCGTATGGGAATAACTGATCATGAAGAAGTGGAACGTGTTCCGTGGATACGTGTTTATAAGTGCCTAGATATGGATGCTGAGCGGACTAGGTTTGAACGAAGATTAAGGAATATTTTAAACAAGAATAAAAAATGACGGTAGAACAGAAGATTAAAAGTGTGGTAGACCAGATGAAAGGAGTTACTTACATCTTTGATAACTGGCAGACAGCTAATGTACGTCTTGACAAATTGCCTTTGCCTGCAGTACTTAATGTGCTTCCTGTCAGCGGTAATTTCCAACTTGGACCTACCCAGTTAAAAGATTATCCGAACTGTATGCTGGCTTTTATGGATAAGACTAGTTTTGATTTTGATGGGACGGATAATGACGCGATAGTAGAGAAATGCAAGAATATGGCTAAAGAGTTTATTCTGTTGCTTAATCGATCTAGATTGTTTGAACCGATATCAGGTTCTGTCCCTTACTCGGTCTTTTATGACAAACTGAATGTAAATGTAACTGGGATAACTATATCTATACAGTTGAAGGAAACTTCAGGGATCGTGTTGTGTCCTAGTAGAAGTGTGAAGGATATCGTATATGGAAGGGCTAAAGAATAATATCATCACTCTTGTAGGTGATAGCTTGGAAGAGTTGCGAAAGCGCATTATCGCTAACCATGAAGCTGCCGGTCAGGTTGCCAGCGGAAGGACACGGGATAGCTTGAAAGTGGAATTAACTGAGGATGGTGGAATCCTGTGGGGACGTCAGGCATTTGGGGCTTTGGAAACAGGACGAAAACCTGGTAAGGTTCCTAAGGGGTTTTCTGATATTATCTTGAGATGGATGGATGAGAAAGGAATTACGGTTGAACATCCAAAATCATTTGCTTATCTAGTAGCAAGGAAGATAGCCAATGAGGGAACATTACTATATCGGTCCGGAAAAATTGACGTCTATTCTACTGATATGGAAAAGACAATTAAGGACATTTTAGAGCGTATAGTTGGAATATTCGATACTGAAGTTGAACACATAAATTTGAATTTCAATGAGAACAAGTAGTTTTGATGGAGCAACAATAGAATATCCTGATTTAATAGCATTTGCTTTTAATCCCATAATAATTAATCTGTACGGTAAGAATTATGAATTCGCAGAAATATCCGTGGAAGATACGCAAACTGGTGTCGTATATCAGGATAATCGTGAGATGTTCGGTGAATCTGTTTTTTTTGATATTTCATCTTATGTTCAAGGATTTTTTGATGCTGGAGAAAATAATGTTGATTATTCATTATCAGGTGCTGTAAATAGTAAATTGGGAAGAGAATTTTCAATAAGTGTAGATGTTCCAGATAATAGTTTTGGATTTAATATGTTCGTTATGTGGGGAGCAATGAGAGTTGGAGAACGATACAATGGAAATAGAAAGTTGACGTGGTTCAAGAAATTTCCTTTTTCCGTAGGGTTGTACTCTGGTGCTTCTGGTAGTGTGGAGGTTACAGTAGATGGTAAAGCTCAAACCCCTATAAATTTATCAGGTCAGAACGTATGGAACTTGATGCTTACTGGTATTGATGCTCAGAATACAGTGTCATTCTATCTTCCGGGAAGCAGTACACATGCTTCTGTATTTGATCATACATTTGATTTGACATTTAAAGGACTTACTAATACGGCGACACGTATTGATTGCGAGGTGGATAGTAGTGAGAGCGGGGTATATCTTCGATGGATTAACAGACATGGTATGTATTGCTATTGGTTGTTTGTTCCTGGTGATGAAGTTAGACAGATTACCAATGATGGTGAGTTCTTACGGAATAATATGCAGGATTATAGCTATGTAAACGGATATCATGGTGGAACTGGCCGTAAGCAAAGAAAAACGGAGAATGACACTCTTCCGGTATGCGCTCCATTGGTAGACAGTGACACGTATGATTTCCTTTTTGAACTGGCTACGTCTCCAGTTGTAGATATGTTTTCTGGATATCAGGACGGGAAACCTCAATGGAAGGGGGTTAATGTTTCTGTAGAGAACTTTACAAAAGAGCGGAGCGTATTGCAGGATTTTATATGCACGATAATATTACCTGAACTAAATCTACAAAGTCTATGAAAGACCAACTATATATTGACAATAAGGTTGTGGATATTGATGACAATACCAATATCACACTGAACTATAAAAGCAACATATTTACCGACGTGAGTAAGATTGTTAGCAATAATACGTATTCGATAAAGTTGCCTTTGACTGTCAGGAATTGCGTTGTTATAGATAATGCGCATATCCCGTCGTATATGACCAGATACCCTCGGATCAACCATAAGGGAAGATATCTTCGGAATGGAGTTGAAATTGTATCGGATGCAAATGTCACGCTGATGGAGATAACAGATACTATTGATATCGCAATGGCATGGGGAAATGTATCAGCATTTGCTGATATTGTAAATGATGATAAAAAATTGCAGGACTTATCTTATGGTGATGTAGAAGGCGAGGATTTTGTAACATGGAGGCGTGAGGATGCTCCGTCCGAAATGTTTCCACGTGTTGAATATGGATATAGTGATACCGAAAAGGAAGTATGGTATCATCCGGTCATTACTGCTAAATGGATATTTGACAAGATTAGCCGTGATAGTGGAGTAGCGTTTGATTTCCCTGAAGAAATGTCTGATTGTCTTGAAGTATTGATTATCCCTTTGCTGACAAGGAATGATTCTTCAAAAAATTCAGAAAGCTGTGCTATACAGCTTGCCCCCGTAACCTTAATTAGTATTCCGGATGGTGGCTATAATTTAGGGTTCGAATCTAATAGTATAACGAATTATTACTTGTATACAATTGGAGGCACGGGAAGTCAAGGCGGAAATTATACAATGGGACTAATAGTGAATTTTAAGAAGATTATTCTTAATCTATCTGGTGCGATTTCCTTTACTATGTCATCTCCGTATGATACTATGAGGATTGAAGTAAGGGATGTAAATAATGTGGCATTGCTTACCATATATCCTTCTGAAATTAGAGCTGATAGTGATGGCCGTTCGAGGGTTGTATTTGATTTTGATAATGATACAGATGAAACGACAGTCGCAGGGAATATATCGGGAAAGATTAGAGTCACCTTACAAGGAATCAGCTCGGCATTAGGAGCATCTGATTTTATGGGTAGTATTACTATAACCCCACGAATATCACAAGTCGTTGTAGAAGATTCTTCTGATAAATATAGAAATACAAGATATTATTTGGTCCCCAATCTGCCTGACATGAAACAGATAGATTTTATCAAGGCTATATCTGCTATATGCGGGTGCTTTGCAGTCCCTTTCTCTTCAGGTATCAAGTTCGTAAAGATTGATGATATAATATCTAACAAGGCTAAAGCCTTGAACTGGACCAAGAGGGTGGTCGCTTCATATCGGGATAATCGTCCGAAATCACTTGTCTTCAGTGTGGATGGTTTTGCCCAAAAGAACATTTACAAGTGGAAAGAAGATGAAGATGGTGTATATGACGGTGTAATATATGTGGATGATGCCACTCTGGATGAAGAGGCTGAAGTCATTACTTTGCCGTTTGCTGGATCGGAAACTTCAGATAAAACAGATTATTATGGATGTGCCTATATACCATTGTATTCGTATGATTCAGATAATGTGTTGGAATATGATGATAGTGTTACTCCACGGCTTCTCATACGAACACAAAAGAATGATGGGGTATTTACAGGGCTTGATTGGCAAAGTATCATCAATGACAGATACAAGGTGTATCAGGATGTAATAAGGGAGCCGAAAGTAATTTCTGAACTGATAGAAATCAGAGAGTATGAGCTTAAAGATTTGGATATGTCTATTCCTGTTTATCTAGCACAATACGGAAAGTATTATGCTATTATATCCATTAAAGCTGAAAAAACAGGTATATGCGAATGTAAACTATTTCAACTTTAAATTACTATGGCAGACAAACAAGAGAAGATCCTTGATATCAAGGTAAATTATAGTGAGGCGATTAAAGCTATCGCTGAATACCAGACAAAGATTGATGCTGCTCGTGAGGCTGAATCCAAATTGAAAAAACAATTGAAGGATGGTGAAATATCACGTCAGCAGTATAATGAAGAAATGGCTGCATCAAAAGCCTATATTGCAGATTGTAATGATTCGATACGAATTATTACGAAGACGATGCAGAACCAGATCAAGCAGGAAAAAGAGCAGGAGGGAAGTCTTAGATCGCTTCGCGCACAGTTATCCAATTTGACGGCTGAATATGATGCTCTGTCAGAAGCTGAAAGAAAGGGAACCAGGGGTGAAGAATTGAAAAATTATATAAACGAGGTTACAGATGCGTTGAAAGGAGCTGAAGAAGAAACACAGCGTTATTACCGTAACGTGGGTAATTACAAGGAAGCAATTATCGATGCCGCAAATGCGAATATACCTTTTATCCAGCAAATTAATCAAATGGTAACTTCTTTAGGTGGATTGAAGAACTATTTAGCGGGGATGAAAACAGAAATGGTTGCTGTATCTGCATCTACTACTGGCTGGATTAAAGTACTGAAATTGCTAAAGGTAGCATTGATTGGTACTGGTATAGGTGCTTTGGTCGTTGCTCTTGGATCGCTTGTAGCATGGTTTACGAAAACGCAGAAAGGGGTGGAAGCGGCTAACAAGATAATGGCTGCTTTGGGAGCTACAATCAATGTGATAATAGATCGTGCATCAAAGTTAGGTAGTGCGTTGGTGAATCTGTTTACTGGGAATTTCAAGAAGGCAGGAGAAGATGCAAAGGCTATATTCTCAGGAATAGGGAAAGAAATTGCTGATGAAACAAAGCAAGCTTGGGAGTTGGCAGAAGTATTAAACGAGATAGATAAGAAAGAAGTGATGCTTTCAATGTCGCGTGCGGCTAATCGTGCCGAAATTGAGAAGTTGAAGAAGGCTGCGGATGATCAGACACTCTCTGCTCAGGAACGTATAAAAGCCGCAGAGAAAGCTGCCGAAATAGAGAAGAAAGATTTGGAGATTCAGACAGAACTTGCAGAAGCCAGACTTGCTAATACATTAGGTTATACTGAAATGAACAGAGAGGTGCGAAAGTTGATGGAACAGATTAAAGCTGGTGATATTACAGCCGATGAAGTTATCGGTAAGTTAGGGTTATCTGAAAGTACGATAGAGGATTTGAAAACTTTCAGGGATCAGTTTAATGAATTGCAGGAATTGATGGAGGACAGCTATGGTCGTCAGACTGAGCAGCAAAATACCCTGAATTCAATACGTCAGGAAGGTGCTGATAAGGCGAAGGAAGCGAAGCAGAAAGAGCTGGAGGCAGTAAGAGCAGCTGAGGATGCGATGTTGGCTCTAGTGAAGGATAAGCGTGAACAGGCACGTAAGGAAATAGAACTTACTTATACTCGTAAGATAGAAGACCTTCGGATTTCTCTGAGAGAGGAAGAGAATCTGACAGTAAAAGCACGTAAGGCTATCAATGAACAGATTAAATCGTTGGAGCAGCAAAAAAACATAGAACTCCAAAAGCTATCTGATGAAGAATTGCAGAAAGAGATAGACAAACGTACCAAGCTTATTTCCTTGCAGCTTGAATCCGTAAAAGAAGGGAGTGAGCAGGAGTATCAGTTAAGAATGCAGCAGCTTGCCTCTCAACGTGATGCAGAGTTGGCTGACAAAGAACTTACTGAACAGATGAAGCAGGCCATAACTGCAAAGTATAACAAGCAGATGGATGACCTTGCGATGCAACATGAGAAGGATGTTTCAGAGAAGCAGCAGGAGGTCATCAGGTTGAGGATGGAGAATGAAATAATGCAAATGCAGCAATCTGGAGCAAGTGAGTTGGAAATACTTCAGGAACAAGCTTCGCAGAAGTTGGAATTACTGAATAACATACAACAGCAGGAAGGAGAAAGTGAGCAGGAATTTCTTAACCGTAAGCTTCAGGCTCATCAGGAATATACTGATGCGAAGAAAGAGCTTGCAGATAAAGAGGTAGAAATTGAGCAGACGAAGTTAGAGGCTATCGAATCAGTTACGGGGGGCTTGGCTTCTGCTTTCGAAGCATTAGGAGAGAATAACAAAGCCTTTGCTATTTTATCTAAAACATTAGCCTTGGCGGAAATCGCAATAAATACCGGAAAGGCTTTGGCTGCAGGTATAGCACAGTCACAGTCTGTTCCTTTCCCCGCTAATATAGCTGCTATAGCTACAACAGTAGGAACTATATTAGCTAATATTGCAACAGCAATAAATACCGTAAAAAGTGCTAAATTTGCAACAGGTGGTTTAGTTACCGGACCAGGTACAGGAACCAGCGACAGTGTACCTGCCCAGTTGAGTAATGGGGAGTCGGTAATGACGGCCAGAGCCACCTCAATGTTCGCACCAATACTTTCTTCCTTCAATCAGATGGGAGGAGGTGTTCCTATCAATGTAGCGCAATCATCTAACCAATCTATCGGTGAGGATATGCTTGCTAGAGCAGTTGCAAAAGGTATGCTTATGGCTCCGGCTCCACAAGTTTCGGTAGAGGAATTTACATCGGTTGCTAATAAAGTTAAATTTTTAGAGAGTAATGGTAATTTATGAACGCGTACGAATTTCTAAAAACACATAAGGGAGTGATGGAGCAGTTGCAGACACTCCCAGTACAACCGTCAGACGTGAGATATCTTGAACTCTATAATGACTATCAACGTTTGACCAGCGAAGGGCATAAAAAAACCTATATATTGCAGTATCTCTCGGATGAATACAACGTCGATGAGAGGACAATATATAGAATTGTGAAGAAGTTTTCCACGGAAGTGGACATGTGATGAATTGAGGTGGGCAGCGGCTCACCTTTTTTTATGAAAATCGACTGACAAGACGTGTCAGTGCTTTGACTCTCCTTAATAGCTGATTCAATATCCTGCTTCGTATCTTTGCTATATATCAATTATTTACGTATGGCGAAGTTATTTATCAACAAAGACATTGTTGCCGATACCGACAAGATGGAGAACTGGTATCTGACGGGGGTAGATGGTATCTCCTTCTCGGATATTCAGGCTTTCATTGACTGGATAGACCCGAGCGACAACCATATCGACATCGAACTTCATTCATGTGGTGGAGACATCGTGGAGGGGTATGCGATATATGATGCGCTAAGGGCTACCGGGAAGGAAATATCAGCTACCGTGGTCGGTCGTTGTGCATCGATGGCTACAATCATTCTTCTTGCCGCTCCCCTTGAGCGCAGAAAGATGTACCCTAACGCAAAACTGCTTATCCATGCTCCGTACTGCCCGGGTTTCGATGGAGCGCTTGATGTCCCTACGCTTGACGCATTGAGAGCAGGACTGGACGCAGAGCGTGAGAAGATGTTGTCTATCTATGTAGAGCGTTGCGGTGTGGACAGAGGGCTTTTAGAGGCGCAGATGGAGAAGGAGACATGGTTCGGAGGCGAGGCAGCTAAGCAATTAGGATTTATCAGTGAAGTAATTATGCCGAAATCGGCAAAGGTATCAACAATTAAAACAGTTATGAAGAAGAAGGAAACGACAGTAAGTCAGTCCCTGCTTGACAGATTGCTGGCAAAGGCAGGGTATGCGAGAATTGAGGATGTTCCGGCAGTTGCTTTGGAGCTAACCACCGCAGGAGGTGACACGTTGACCGTGGAACGTGAAGAAGGCGAGCCGCAGGTAGGCGACAAGGCTTCTCCCGATGGCGAACACGTAATGCCGGATGGAAGCACTATCGTAGTGGTGGATGGTGTTATCACAGAAATCCGCAAAAAGGAAGAAGAATCTACCGAAGAGCTGGAAGCACGTATCGCAGAGTTGGAGCAAACGGTTGCTGAACTCACTGCAAACGCAAAGAGCGAGGAGGATGTTAAGATTCTTAACGCAGTAGCAAAGGCAGGAGGTATCGAGGCTCTGACAAAGGCAGCGGCTTCTAAGTACGTTCCGGCAGGACGCGCACCGCAGACAGTAGGCAAAACAGAGCAACAGAAGCCTGTTAGCAAAATCGAAACTAGACTAAAAGAAATCAGAGAAAAAAGAGGAGGTAAGTAATTATGAAATGGGAGGAGTTATCGAACTTGACCCCTGATAACGGGGCAATCAAAGACTTGAAGGAATTAATCATCGCAGAGGTCTTTACAGACCCCGTACTGGAGCAGTTCTTTACGCTGATGTACAATGTTAAGAACGGCGACAAGGTTGGTTATGTAGGTGAAATGAGTGATGTCGGTTGGGCTGGCGACAAGTGTAATCCGGAGTACAAGAAGGCGACCATCGATTTTCTTGAGAAGGAATGGAAAATCGGCTCTTGGACTGTACCCTTGGAGTGGTGTTACAAGGATTTGGAAAACACTATCGCAGAATATTGCTTGAAGAAAGGCACAGACATCGGAGACCTGACTTCTACGGACTACATGGACGATATCGTTTATCCTGCACTGAAGGATGCAATGATTAAGATGATGTGGCGCATGGTATGGTTCTCAGATACGGATGCGAATCTTCACAGCGCATCGGGAGTATTTTCTACCGGAACAGACCTTGACCTGTTCAAGACCACTGACGGACTGTGGAAACACTTGTTCGCTATCGGTACGGCAAGCGCAGGGCAGAAAACTGCCATCGAAGCGAACACACAGGAGTCAACCGCTTTGCAGTTCAGCAAGCTGAAAGAGGCAGGTGTGGCAATAGGTATCTTTGACAGCATGCTTGAAAATGCTGATTCACGCATCGCAGGTCTGCTGGGTGCTGCAATCTATTGTACCAAGTCGCTCGCTGACGCACTGACTAAGGACTTGAAGCGCGAGTACAAGGAAATCCTTACATGGGAGCAGGTGTTCGGAGGCTTGAAGGTATCTGAATACAACGGGGTGACCATCTATCAGATTCCGATTTGGGACAGAATGATTATGCAGTATCAGAACGATGGTACGAAGCTCAACCTTCCGCACCGAGCTATCTTCGGCTCGCCTCGTGAAATGCTTGTGGGTACCCCTGCAAATCAGCTTATCAGCGAGCTGGATATATTCTTCGAGCGCAAAGAGAGAATGAACTACATCTATTCAACAGGTAAACTGGGAACCAACATCGGTCAGGATGATTTGTTCCAGCTTGCATACTAATAGGAGGGATATATGGGAGTATGTGATAATCTACTTAAGCAGGACATCGTACCATCGTGCGATGACCCTGCAATCCCCGGCTTCGAGCAGGAGGGAGTATTGATTAACCGCAAGGATATTGACTTTGCGAACGTAACCTTTAACGTAACACGCAGCAACGTGATGGAAGCTCTGCCGCTGAAGCAAGGTAAGAAGGGGTTCAAAATTGTAGCACTCGGAGCGCAACCTTTCAACGGCACAGGAACGGCTTTCGCTGCTGGAACATACCGCAATTCGTTTAACAATACATTCGCCTTTGTGGTGCTTGATGATGGTCCGGATGTGCGAGGTAATATCATTGATGCACTGGCTAACGGGGAATTTGTTGCAGTGCTTGAGAACAAGTACAAGGGAATGGGTAAGACCAACAAGGGAGACTGCGCCTTTCAGGTGTACGGCTTCTATCAGGGTCTTAAGGCTACCGAAATGGCAGACGGCAAGTATTCAGAGGACACTGACGGAGGTTGGACAATTACGATGCAGGAGACTAAGACACCGAAGTCGGGGCTGTACCTCTTTAAGACATCTTACGATGCGACACAGAAGTTGGTCGAAACATTGCTGACTGTGGCAGGAGGCTAAGATGATGGAAGTTACCGAAGTAATTGAAAGATTGAAAGAGCTGGGAGGTGTGACCTCCCTTTCTTTCAGCGAAAAGGCGGAGGTAGAAGGTTTGTATCACGATGTCCTCGACAAGACCTTTGTGCGTACATCGTGCAATGACTGCTACCGGGATGCAATAATAGAGATGAGTGTTTACCTTAAAAAACATGGAAAGATGAAAGAAAAGAGAGCATACAAGCTGAAGAGCGGTGTTTTGTTGCAGATGGAGTTCGGAAGCCCTGACTTCTACACAAACGAGAACCTTACAGACAAGGTTGCGGAAGAATACTTGAAGAAGTACCCCGACAATGTAGGCTATTTTGCTGAGTTGGCGGAAGATTGGGAAGAACGGATTATCGGCAAAGCTTTTGATGAAAAACTGCTTGAAGAAATCGTACAAGCCAAGAAGGATGGAATCTCGGATGAGTCAATCATCAACGAGCTGGCATCGTCAAGAGTGAACGGCAAGAGGGTAACGAAAACCCTGCTGAAAGAGTACATAGAGGAAGCAGAAAGGATTGTCAAGGAGACAAAAGACGAGGAATGACTAACTAACATCACGGAATCATGAGAGTACACGAACTGAAGAAGAAATCAAGCAAGAGGGTGGATGTGCGTTACTTGCAGACGCTCGGAATACAGACATACGGAGAGGATAACCTTTATCCGCAGACCTTCCGCAATATCCTTGCAGCAAGTTCAACGGGAGCAGAGTGTCTTGACAGGTTTGCCGACTTCATCGAGGGGAACGGTTTCCGTGATGTGCCGTTTTCCGAATCTGTTGTAAACCGGAAAGGAGATACCGCAGATGACATTCACGCTCTCGTCTGCCGTGATGTGGCATATTACAACGGGCTTGCCTTGCACGTTAATTATAACATTTACGGAGACATTGTTGAGCTGCATCACGTACCCTTTGAGAACTGCCGCCTTGTAGAATCAGACGATAGCGGATATGTAGGCAAGATTGCCATCCATCCAGACTGGAGCGGACAGAAAACCAGAGGGGGCAAGGTCATAAAGGTTGCAAAGGAGAACATCGACTACATTGATGTGTTTAATCCTGACAAGAGGGTCGTGGCAGCGCAGATAGAAGCCGCAGGAGGTATTGAGTATTACAAGGGACAGGTGTTGTGGGTGTCTCTCAGCGGCAAGGATATTTACCCGACCGGAAAGGGAGACCGCGTAGTAACAGAGATGAGCACAGACGAGGGGCTGGCGAACGTGAAGTATCGGAATGTTCGCAATAACTTCCTTCCTGCTGCAATGATATTCACCAAAAAAGGGACGAATATCACCTTTGACCAAGACGGCAACGAGATTGACAGCAGGGATGATGACGACAGCTTCAGTGATTCTCTATTGCAGTTGCAGGGAGATGCCAACTGCGGCAAGCTGATGGAGGTGACACTGGAGACGGACGAGGATAAGCCCGAGGTGGTATCGCTCAACTCGCAGAACTACGACAAGGAATTCACCGTCACAGACATAAGCGTTACGGAAAGAATCTATTCCGCTTTCGGGCAGGAGCCGTGGTACTGCATACGCATCGGGAAGGTCGGATTTTCGGGTGACATCCTTGAGGACGCATTCGAGTACTACAACTCTATCGTAAGCAAGCAGCAGAGATTGATTGAGCGCACGTTTGCACGTGTTTTCAGACACTTTTACGAAGCGGTCAATACTTCTAATGATTTCAGTGTAGAACCTTTAAAGTATGTAAGAAATGCAACAGTATCTGATAACAACGCTTGAGGTTTCATCCTTATCACGTAGTATGTCTTTGCATATCGACGAGGACAAGATAGAAACATATATCCGTGAATCTGAGAGCATAGACATAAAATCTGCTCTTGGTGATGCTTTATATCTTGATGTGAAAGATAATCCGGATAAATATAAATTATTACTTGAGGGAGGAATATATGAAGGTAAGGATGGAAAGCAATTGCTGACAGGTTTGAAGGTAGCATTGGCTTATTATACTTACGCACGAATCGTAAAGAATGGTGATGGAAATGTTACCAGGTATGGTTTTGTTCAGAAGGAGAGTGAATATAGTTCACATATTGAGTTCAAGGAGAAAGTAATGGCTTATGATGATGCGTTCTCCATTGCCGACCGTTACCTGAAGGAATGTGTTATGTTCCTGAATGAAAAGAAAGAGGAATATCCTCTTTATAAGGGAGAAGGTAAGATTAAAGCTAATAGAACTGTGTACAGAGTGATAGGTGAGTGATGGCTGATAGTGTAGACATATTGAAAAAGTTAGCCCAACAGGTTCGTAATGCTACTCAGGAAGGAGAAAATACAGCAGAACGTGTTGGTCGTGTTTTGGTTGGAATAATAGAAAATCTGAGTCAGTATGATATTGAAAAACTGTCAGAATATTTTCTTCGTAAGGACCAGTCAGACGGCACTAACTTCTTATTGAAGTTCGGTGAGTTTATCGACAGCATGATTGCCGGAAAGGGTGCTGGTATATTCCCGGACGGTCGCGGACAGTTTGAAAAGCTGGAGGTTCGTTCATCTTTAATCGTAAAAGAACTGATATATAACCGTTGGTTCGCGCAGGAAGGTAACGTTACTTATTCAGAAGCCGGCACGATCGAACGTATTGAACTTCTTGAAGACGGCACGTATGACCTGTATCTTCGTCGTCGCTGGGACAATGATATTACGGCATTTTCCCAGCAGGACGTTAGTTATGGCTCAGTGAATAATCTGAACTCTACAGGAGAGTATTATGACAGCTGGTTTCGTGTTCTTAGTGTGATGCAGGCAGAAAACAAACTGAATGTCATACTCTATCCTGATGAAGAGGTTCCAGGAGGAAAAAACTATCCTCCTGCTTCCGGCATGGTAATTACCCGTCGAGGAAATGCAGTGGATGAAGAACGGCAGGGATTCTGGTATATATCCAGCTATGAAGGCTGTATCTGCATGCTTGACGGTGTCACGAAACCTATACTCGAGGAATCTAACTACAGCATCATTATCGGGAAACTGAAGAGGCTGGAACTGTTCGATAACCTCCCTATCAATTACCGACAGAGTTATGTATACTGTCGTGGTATTGCCATACAGGACCTCATGCGCATTAACTATCAGGGTTTGGTTGTCGTGCAGCTAAACGACCGTGGTTTCTGGTCATTGGAAGTAGCTCAAAGTGACAATCCTTATACTGTTGGCAAAGAAACGGTTGATACGGTATGGCATTGCGGATGTCGCTGGAAGTGCCTTGTTACCGGGACCACTGACGAACCTCGCTATGCAAGTACCGGATGGGCAATGATAGAAGGTAATCCTGAATTTACGATAGATATAGAAGCTGATAACGGATGGGTAATAGATGACACGGAATTGGTGGAGGATACTGTCATAAGAACTATAACCCTGTCTGGTAAACTGTACAATGGTGATGTGACGGAGCACATCTTAGATTCAGATGTGACATGGACGCGTGATACAGGCAATGTTGCAGAGGATAACGCATGGGCAATCAAGAGAGCTGATGCAGGGAAAACACTAACTATCACTCTCGATGATTTAGGGATTGAGTTTACGCAGAAAGGACTTTGCTCATTTAAAGCTACAGCCTTGTTAAGAGATGGACAGGATGTACAAAAAGCCGAGATTGAAAAAAGTTTTTGATATAAAATTAATAAAATATGAATCAAGTGAAATTTTTAAAAGTCTATGGAATTGTTTTCAGATGTGGTAACACCGAGAAAACAAGATTTGTTGAGACTGCAGAGGACATTAGTTATAATATTAAGCGTGCTGTAGAGTTATTGGCCAATCAGGGTGTGATTGCTGATGAAATCTTGCAGATTGCAGAACTTAATCAAAGAAAAGTATATGAAATTAGCAAGTAAAAAGAAAAGTCTTAACATCAACTACCGCCCTCTACAGGCAAGCATAAGTATGCAGGTAGTGACAAGTGTGCCGGACAGACAGTTCTATTCGGTCATGGATAAGTCTTTTACCCCAGACTACACGCTTACCCCTCTTACTCTGTTCCCTCGCTGTGCAGCGGTGGATGTTGATTCCACGTCGGCTGCCAAGGCGATAAATTCAGAAATTACTAATATGAAGTGGTATGAGCGTATCGGAGGTGTACAGAAATTAATTAGTAGCGGTACTGATTATGTGATAACCCAGACGGGAGATAACAAGGGGCAGATACAGGTGAAGAAAAATTCAAGCATTGCGAATCCCATCACTCTTGAATTTTCTGCTGAATATGTGGATGCACGTACTAACCAAGTCTTGAAGTACACAGCCAGCAAGGTTATTATTGTGTCCGACTCCAGTTCTCCACAGCCGGTTCTTACGCTTGACTCTCCTGATACGGTACAATGGTATCCTGTACGTGACGTGTTGAATCAGACGATTACAGCTAAGCTCATGGCTGGAAATAAGGACATAACAGAAGATGAGCGTGTCAAATTTTGGTGGTACCGGGTATTGTCTACAGGTGCGTTGGAAGAAATTGTCGATGGCAATGGAGATAATGACTGGGAGATTGTGTCTGTTAATAAGAACGTGCTTGTCGTTAACCGTGATTTTATCGGGGATGAGCAGACTTATGTATGCAAGGCGGCATACCGTGAGACAGGTTCCTTGCCCTCTTCACCAGATCTTTTTGACCAGAGTGCAACAACTCGTATTGTTAGGTATATACCACGGATTGAATGTGATTTTAAAGGAATTGTTACCGGTTGTCCGGCTGGTACAAGTTACATATATCCTCAGGGGTATGTACGTGATTCAAAAGGAGTGATATCCAGTCCTGAAGAATGGTTTAAATTTATTTGGATGGTGAAAAAGCCTGGTGCATCAGATTACAGTAAGGCAGGGGAAGGAGTAAGTCCGACCATTCCTTTCACAGAGGGCATGCTGCTTGACTTGCAGATTGAAGATCGTGGGGCACAAGCAATATTGATTGACGATACAGACGAATCAGTATTGCAAGATGCGGATGGTAATGTTTTGTTTGACAGAATTAATAATTAGAATACTATGGCATATTACATTAAAGTGACGAAGAAGGTGGCCGATAAGATTGGTGCACCTGTAGAGAACCGTAACAAGACAGCGGACGGTAATATCCTGCTTTGGCAGGCAGATTTAAACATTATTCCGGGTGAAACTATATTCGATCGTGCGGCTTTTGTCGGTGGAGTGGCAATGACTGGTAATGATGCAAGGGGAGAGATTGATGGTACGGCCGAGCCTGCAGAAGTAACCATTCCTGAATATTATCAGGATGCAGACGGGGAAAATACACCGGATACAGATCATCCGGTTACGCTTCCTGCTGGAGAAGAAAACGGCGAGAATGTAACAGATGGTGAAATTGATAAAACAGAGTAATTATGAGTTTAGCGAGCAAGGTCGGACAGGTCGTATATCAGCGTAAGTCCGGAGTTTATATGCCTATGTTGCAGTGCGACAAGGGAGATTTGTATCAGGAATATCAGGGTGATCCTCAGAATCCGACAAATATTACTCCTGATTTTTCTACCCTTCTTCCTACGTTAAGCAACATTATTACATCATCAAGAGTTGCAGATGGGCTGGTTATTCCTAACCTGGTGAAGTGGTTCTTCAATGATACGGAACTGACATTCGGTAGTGATAACGTGTCTACCAATTCATTCAATGGTGAGACCGGTCATTTCAAGTCACTCCCTTATCAGAAGGGTACAAGAAACTATTATGGATTGCAGATTTTGAAGAATCTTGTAAAAGCAGCGGGAGCAGCTCCATGTACGATTAAGTCTGAAGCTACTGTGGCCGTAGGCAATACTTCGGACAAGATACAGACTGTATATGGTATTCCGATTACGGAAGGCACATCAAATGCTATTCGTGTGACGATTCAGGCTGGAGATAATAAGTATTTTACGCTGACAACTAATAATGACAGTTGTATTCTTCAGGGCATAGCTAGAATAGGTAATGACGAGATTGCTTCCGGATTGACATACAAATGGTATAGTCTTGTTTCCGGTGTATGGGAAGCGATATCAGGTCAGACAGCAAAAAACTTGACTGTGACAAACGATATGGTAGATTCTGTCGGACAATTTAAGGTTGAAATCTATCAGAATGGTACGCTCATCGGCTCCGATGTTCAGACGGTTACAGATGCATCAGACCCGCTGGATATCATTCCGAACCCTACGCCTGAGGATGAGACTATCGAAGAGGGATCTAACGGAACAGTCGTCTATACTCCGATATTAGTAAAGCGCGGAGAGACAACGAAATTCAAGGACATGACTTTTTTCTTCGCCTTCATGGATGCTGCTGGCATTATCCTTAATCCGGAAAATTCTGAAACAGCAGCAGCTTCGGGAACAGTTACTGAAGAAATGTGTCAACAGGCATCCGGTAATGTCGCAGTAGTAATCACAACGAAAGAGTAATTATATCATGTTAGCTAGTAAAACAACAGAGGTTAAGTATCGTGTTAAGCCAGTGACCAGGCTTCCTTATCCGGCTGGTATATATTCTTCTACCATGAGATATACGTGTTCGGCTAATGTGGCTCCTTATGTCGTATTCCAGCCGAACACGGCGCAGGATGCTGTCCGGTATGTAATGAACAAGGTCGGAACATGGCTGGGTACTGAGCAGGGCATGACACCGGCAGAGGATTATGCCAAGAACGGGGAAAATGCAACGTGGCTTCCGTTTGAACATTTCAATGCGATCGAGATTGAACTTGCATTGATTCAATTTGCTAAAATCGGACAAGCCATATTCTATGACCAGTATATGTTTAGCCAGAATGGTTTTGATGCTAACGGGAATATAACAGCTGATTACAAAGATTTTTCGCCTGAAATGGATAAGTTCACTCCGATGATTCTATTAGACTTTCTAAAAGGAACCGGACATCTTGGTGGAAAGAGTATTCGTTTTGATGAGTACGGCAGAATTATCATGAAATCAGATATGGTATATGAGTGGAGGGTAGTAAATGAAGAGCCCACATCGCATGTATCAGAATATAATATTGATTTCGGAAATGGTTCATTAATTGATGTATCTGCCGATGCTTTTTACAAAAAAATTGATACAATTGTTATACCACCTACAACCGACGTTACGGATGGATTTCAATTTCGGATTCGTGGTAGAATGATATCGAGAAATGATTATCCTTCAGATATAAAATCTTCAACTCTTTTTTGTGCAAAGATTAACGGAAGCTATCAAACATTCAATAAATGGAGTATCAGCGAAGGCTATACAGGGGAATATATCGTATCGAAAGGAAATGACGGATTATGGTATATTTCCAGTACCAGAGAGATAGTTATTAAATAATTTCATTTTAAAAATTACGATTATGATACAAAAAAAATCTTTAAAAGACGCGATACAAAATCCAGAGATAATATCAGTTGTGGGAGAACTGCTTAGCGAAGCGACAACAGAGAAAAAAGGACTGATGCCTAGTTATAGAGCAGACAAATCAACATCAGTCTTATTAGACCAGAACGCTTGCATTTTGTTGTTTCAAACGAGGTCACATAAGTGTTTTGTAGACGTTTACTGTTATCATGCGTATAGAAATTTAGTAAGGGCATCCTTGATGGTATCATCTGAATCAACAATCTGTAAGGGTACGGTAGCATTTATAAATGGAGGTTCAGCAACAACTGAGTTTTATTATGCGAAATTAACAGGAGATTCTTGGGGAATATATATGAAAAATTTACAAGGCTCGCTAAATGTATGTTGTATTCCTGGGAGTGGAGCAACTTTGCTTATGCAAACAGCAGAGCTTCCAGAAAACGCCGTAAAAATATAGGAGGCTAAATGCCTCCTTTTTTACAAAACTTCAATATCAACTGCATCAGAAGGTACATCTTCAAGTGCTATGGAGTCGGTTTCAATGCTTTCCATATATGATAGCGGAGTTATAGTAAATCCTCTTTTCTCACAACCATAACTTTTAGATAAATATAAATATGAAGCATCTTTCTTAGCTTTCAGTTTATTCCCATCATTAATAATACAGATAGACTTAATCGATACTCTTATTTCTGGTTTAGTACCTGGGGTGCCGAAAGAAACATAATAAAGGTTTGCTTCAGCATTGTCAGATGGTGAGGATATTAAAAAATCAAGTGATGATTTAAGTTTTATCCTGATCATTGTCGAGGTGAATGTTCTTGTAGTTCCAACAGGCGCAATATATTCACCCATTAGACCTTTTTTTGTGTTAGTTGCCGTTCCTATGAGTTCTCCCACGAGCCGAATTTGCCTAATTTTATGTAAATATCTATCTTCGTGGAAAAATGGATAAGATAAAATACCGACTTGTCTACAATAGAAAGAAGCAACTCAACAAGCAAGGGACAGCACTCGTACAAGTCGAAGCATCATTGAGCCAACGTAAAGTCTATTTCAAAACAAACATATATCTCAAGCCAGAACACTGGGATAGGCGGACCTCTCAGATTATCGTTCATCCACAAGCTGATGATCTAAATTCTATGTTGTTTGAGTTTGTCCTGCACCTTCAGGGTGTGGAGCTGGCTCTATGGAAACGTGGAGTTCCGGCAACGCTATCACTTCTGAAGGACGCGATGAAGAAGAATCGTCCGGTTAATGTAACCTTTCCTGTATTTGCAAAAGAATATGTGCAGCACTCTGATCGTAGGCAAAGCACGAGAGAAAACTTGATTACGACGATCAATGTTCTACAAGAATTTCGCCCTGGACTTGATTTCAAGGATATTACGTACACATTTCTGAAGGATTTTGAGGTGTATTTACGTGAGAAAGGCAACGGGGTTAACACGGTGGCAAAGCATCTACGTCAGCTTCGGACGCTGGTTAACGAAGCGATAAATCAAGGATATATTCATGCAGACGCTTATCCATTCAGGAAATTCAAAATCAAGCAGGAAAAGGGAAGGCATGAGTTCTTGACTCCGGACGAACTGAAAAAGTTGGAGAACCTCGAGGTTAGCGATAGGAAGTTGCGACACGTGCTGGATGCGTTCCTATTCTGCTGCTATGTCGGTTTGCGTTTCTCTGACTTCTGCCAACTTATCCCCGCGAACTTCATTCGAGTAAACGGAAAGAAATGGCTTCACTTCAAGTCGGTTAAGACGGGCATAGAACTTAGATTGCCACTTCATCTTCTTTTCGAGGGGAAAGCATTGTCTATTATGGATAAGTACGATATAACTGAATTTGCGAACCTTGGAAGTAATTCTGAAACCAACAAGGTATTGGCTGTCATCACTGGCATGGCCAGAATCAAGAAGCACGTAACCTATCATACTGCCAGACATACCTGTGCTACTCTGTTGATCCATCAGGGAGTGCCGATTACGACAGTTCAGCGACTGCTAGGTCACACCTCAGTTAAGACTACAGAAGTCTATTCGGAGATTTTATCAAGCACAATCGTAAGAGACTTGAAGGCGGTCAAGAGAAGGAGGGCTGTAAATAACTTTTGAAATTATACATCAGCTCGGTAGAGTATGGGTAGACTTGATAGGCTCTACCTAAATTCTACTGACACGCTTTGTCAGTCGATTTGAAACCTTTTATTCTTTGTTCGTTTTTACATCATTTATCTTCGCTGGGAAAGGAAGGTAAATGAGTAGATTTGTGTGTGAAATAGTAATTGCGCCCATGAGCGTGTTCCTTTTTCTAGGGATGCGCTTATGGGCGTTTTTTGTTTAATTTAAAACCTTATTGTATGAAAAGTAAACTGATTCTATTGGTCATTGTAGTGGTCGTTATTATTGGGATACTGGCATATTACCAGTATGTTCCATTTTGGGTGAGTATCGTATCAACTGGAGCATTCATATTTGGCGTGTTTTTGGGATGGTTAGCAAAAGGGTGGTCTGATAAACATGTAAGCTAATGGAAAGGTATGTAGGATTCATCACACAAGATTTGCGGGCAGGCGTGGCAATTATATTCGCCTGCCTTGTACTTATAGTCTTTGCCTGTCTACTGGATATGTGGACCGGAATAGATGCTGCACGAGCCAGCAAAGAAAAGATATGTAGTCGACCTTTACGAAAGACAGGAACTAAGATTGTAGACTATTATAGGCTGGTTATGTTTTTCATTCTTATTGACATTTTAGGACTATGCTTCCCGTGGTACACGCTCCCTTATGGAGCTGTTATCGGTACAGCTGGAGTTCTGTTTGTAGAAGGTTTCTCTGTCGTGGAGAACCTCAGGAAGAAGAAAAGTCATGCTGCTGAAGTTGCTGATATGGCCGCCAAGATTGTAGAATGTCTCACGCCAGAAGAAGCACAGAAGATAATTAAGAAGATTAAGGAGGAGAAGAAATGAATAAGATAGATGCAATCGTAGTCCACTGCTCAGCTACACGTGCAGGGCAGGATATAGGTAAGAAGGAAATCACACAGATGCACCTTCAACGTGGGTTCACCACAATAGGGTACAATTTTGTTATTCGGTTAGATGGTACGGTCGAGGTTGGTAGAAGCCTGACTATAGACGGTGCTCACTGTAATTCTAAGGGATTTTCCGGAGTATCGTACAACAAACATTCGATAGGTATCTGCTATGTTGGTGGATTGGATGCTCACGGTAAGGCTGCTGATACCAGAACGCCAGAACAGAAGAAGGCTCTACGTGAATTAATTTCTAAACTGATTAAGCAGTACCCTGATATTAAGGAAGTGCTGGGACATCGTGATACCAGCCCAGATCTGGACGGTGACGGCATTGTGGAACCTTGCGAGTGGACGAAGATGTGTCCTTGTTTTGATGTTAAGGAGGAATATAAAGATTTACTTGCAGCATGAAATGTCTTCTCTACATATTGATTGCTGCACTGGCTTTCGGTTTAGGATGGTGCAGCCGTTCACCAACTAAATGCAATACCGGAAAGGCTGATACCGTTACATCTATTCATGTAGTTGCGAAGGTCGATGTCGATACTCAGTATATTCTGTTTCCGCAACCTTATCTTGCTTGGATTGATAGTTCAGACACAATCCATGCAAGCGACACTTGCTATCATTTGCGTGAGTATAAGGAATACCAGGATAGCAACTACTATGCAAAGGTAAGCGGTGTTCAGCCCAGACTTGATGAGCTCCGGGTTTATCCCAAAACAGTATATGAAACTCAATATATCTATCGGGATATTGTTGGTAAGCCCAAACGCTGGGGGCTTGGTTTGTCAGCCGGGTATGGTGTAGGAAAGAACGGACTCACTCCGGTATTAGCTGTAACTGTCAATTATAATCTATGGCAGTTCTGATATACAATATTTCTATAAAATTATATACAACTTTTCTCTGTCATTATATAATAGGAAGGAGGAGGAAATATGAAGTAGTTAAAATACACCTTCAGGTTCGATTTCGATACAAATATAGAGCATTTTTATTAATTTAGCAGTGTAGAATTCACTTTATGTAAAACAAACTAAAGCCCCGACTTTAATATCCGGAAGGGGCTTTGTCTTTTCAGATAAAATCCCCATCTTTGTAGTGCGTTACATATTTGGTTGAAAAGCAAAATAATTTTTGCTGGCAACGGCAGCGGGCATTATGTATTATTGTCCGCCGCTTTCCGTATATATACGGTTTCGCCCCGTGTAGAGTATTAATGTACCTACTGCTTTTCAACAAAGTGTAACGCAACGGGTAGCGGGACCGTTTTTCTTTCCTGCCATAAAATCTTTTCTATGCGTTACACTCTATCGAAAGAATTTATTGGTTACGGGCATTATCGTCTGACGGTTAAAGATGAATCGGGGAAGGAGAAGTCAGCCGTTACGGGTAATATAGATTTGGTAAGTAGGTTATCATCTGAATTGGAAGTTGAGAGGGAGAAAGCAACCGAGGAAGCGATAAATTATGTGTTGCAGGAATCATAAAATTTATTGTATATTTGTACGTAAGAATGTAGGTAGAATAATGAATTTGACTAATTGTTTTACGTATGTTTTACATTGATAGTTTGAGTTTAAAATAACTTGTTGAAAGATAGGATGATAATTTATATATAAGAAGATATTTTTAATTATTGCCTATCTTTGCATATAATTCTGCATATATCGCCTTGTTTTGAGATGAAGAAAACGACTCTTTTACATATCTATATTTGTTTTACGCTTATTGTCCTGCTACTGCCAGGCTGTTCTGTCAATAAATTTATTCCAGAAGGAGGATATTTATTGGATGACGTAAAAATAGAGTCGGATAATAAAGAGATAAAATCGTCTCAGATGAATCAGTACGTACGTCAGTCGCCTAATGCTAAATGGTTCAGTTTATTCAGATTCCCTTTATATATTTATAGTGCTTCGGGCATGGACTCTACAAAATGGATAAACCGTTTTTGGCGTAAACTGGGAGATGCGCCTGTAATATACAGTAAAGATGCGGCTCAAGAAACACAGCAGGAAATAGAAAAAGCTGTACGTAATATGGGATATATGGGAGCGGTTGTCGATTTGAAGGAAGAAGCGAAGGGCAAACGTATGAAGGTTTCCTATGATATTCACTCGGGATCACCGTATATCATAAATAATATAGCTTATGATATTGCAGATAGTAAGATACGTAGTTATTTGGAAGCAGATTCAGCACAGACATTATTGCACGAAGGAATGCGGTTCGATGTGAATGTACTTGATGAGGAAAGACAACGTATAACCCAATATTTGCAGAACTGGGGATATTATCGTTTTAATAAGGATTTTATCACATTTCAGGCAGATACGATGCTGAATACCCATAAAGTTGACCTTACAATGGAGCTGACCTCATTTCAAATTCGTAAGGAAGATATGCCGGAAGAACACCGTCAGTATCGGATACGGAATGTCAACTATATATTAGATGCGGATTTTGCTGTACCTTCTGCACAAGCACTCCAAAGTTTTGATTCTGTGCGTTCGGGAGATGTCAGTTTGTTTTATAAAGACAAGCTGTTTCTGCGTCCGAAAGTAATTTCTGATTATAACTTTCTGATACCTGGAAACTTGTATAGAAGCAGGAGTGTACAAAATACTTACTCTGCGCTGTCCCGTTTGTCTATCTTGAAGTATTCGAATATTCGTTTCAACGAAGTGATAGAAAATGATTCAGCATACCTGGATGCTTATATCACATTGTCAAGAAATAAAAATAAATCATTGTCTTTCGAGATAGAGGGAACAAACTCTGCTGGTGATTTGGGAGCAGCAGCGTCGGCTTCATATACGCATCGTAACCTGTTTAAAGGTTCTGAGACTTTTACAATTAAATTGAGGGGAGCATATGAAGCTGTGAGTGGACTGGAAGGATATACTAGCAGTAACTATATGGAATACGGTGTGGAGAGCAGTTTGAATTTTCCTGAATTTATGTTCCCGTTTCTGTCTTCCGACTTTAAAAAACGTATTAAAGCGACTTCAGAGGTCAGTATAAAATATAATTGGCAGATTCGTCCGGAATTTGAACGTACTTTAGCTTCTGCTGCCTGGAGTTATCGTTGGACACGGAGAGGAAAGGCTAATCATCGTTTTGACTTGCTGGATATAAATTATATTTATATGCCCTATACCTCACCTACATTCGACGACTATCTGGATCGTATGGATGAGGTTAATCCATTGCTGAGACATAGTTACGAAGATTTGTTCATTGTGCGCTTGGGATATACTTATACTTATAATAGTGCTGGAGGAAATACGATGACTACGGCAAACCGTAATTCGTATTCTGTACGCTTTAATATAGAAGAAGCTGGTAATTTGTTGTATGCCTTTTCGCGTTTGATAAATAAAAAGCCACGATACGGCGAAGCATATCAGCTGGCTAATATAGATTTTGCACAGTACGTGAGGGCTGACATAGATTATGCAAAAAACTTCGTTATCGATGAGCGCAATTCGCTGGTATTTCATGCCGGATTAGGAGTTGCGGTTCCTTATGGGAATTCTAAAAGTTTACCTTTCGAAAAGTTATATTTTTCCGGAGGTGCTAATAGTGTACGTGGCTGGCGGGTACGTTCTTTAGGACCAGGTTCTTATCGTGGGGATGGAAACACGATAGATTATGTCAACCATACGGGAGATATTAAGTTGGACCTGAATTTGGAGTACCGGACATTTTTATTCTGGAAGTTGAATGGAGCAGCGTTTATTGATGCCGGAAACGTTTGGAATATACGGAATCAGGGAATACAGTCGGAAGGAGTATTCAAGTTTTATCGTTTTTATAAGCAACTTGCCGTATCTTATGGACTGGGAATACGTTTCGATCTGGACTTCTTGATTTTACGTTTCGATGGAGGTATGAAGGCTGTCAATCCAATGTATACAGGTCGTGACCGTTACCCCATTATATCTCCTGACTTCAAACGCGATTTTGCATTTCATTTTGCTGTGGGATATCCGTTTTAATCATTATCATATGGAAGAAAGAAAAATTTATAAGAAAGAAGAACTGAAAGCCTTGAAAGATTGGTTTGCTAATCAAGATTTACCTCAAGGTTTACAAGTAGATAAAGCAACTAATATACCTAATCTGAAAGAAACAGTAGCACGTTTATTCGATCAGGCTGAAGCTTGTTTTGAAAATCCTAAAATGCAGGGATGCCTGATTCTACTGGAAAATATTAAGGCAAAACTTGAAAGCTGAAAAGGAGAGTACAAGTCTATCTAAGTTTAGTTCAATAAAGAGGAACTCTCAATTTGAACTTGACTGTTCTGTCTACAATAAAATAGCCCTGTCATTACTAGGAAGTTTACATCTTAGGTATAAAACATTCAGGATGTACTCCAATGAAAGATGACAGGGCTATTTTATTACACGTATGATTTATTGTATTTAAGAGCGGGTTAATTTATTCAGATTTTACTTCATCGTCATTTTCCGGTATTGGAATATATGCAGGCTTGGGCTGGGGAATACTGAAGTCGGCATCAGCAAAAAGTTCGGCCAGACCGGATATTTGTTTCAGTCGGAGCAATTCATCTCGATCCATTCCGATGTTTTTCATAATCCATTGATCCGACATTCCTGCTTTGTCCAGTTCGGCAACAATGTGTGACATGAGTTCGATGTTATGAGTTCCACGTGCACGATTATGGCGAATGGTAGATCCCATGCGGTTTGACAAATCTTTATCGATCACAACGACAGGAAGCAGGCCTTTTTCTCGTTCATAAATACGTTTGGAGGTTTTTAGTACCGTAAATCGGTGGAATCCATCAACTAAAATATATTTGTCTGCTTCTTTGTCATAATAACAAACGCACGGCATGGTAAATCCATCTTCCCAAATGGATATTTCCAGCAGTTTCATTTCTGGAGGAGCTACCACATTGGGATTATAATCATTTGCTACTACTTTTTCTACTGATACAGCTTTTACATTATAAACAGGACTTTTATATTCATTCTCGTTATCACTCATCGCCAAATATTTTTGTAGTTTTCCATAATCTTATTCTTTTTGCTGATCTCTTCCTTTGTAGGAGAGAAGCCCATGTATTTGCAGGCATGGTCATTGCGGAGAATGCAGATGCACATGCGTTTGTATGTGGGAATTTCTCTGAATTCAGGAATGTCTATATCTTCCTGGTATTCCATTTTTACAGGATGTTTATGTGTACGGTAGTTGCTTTTGTCTACTATTTCTATAGGAACTTTAGCATCTATCAGTTTTTGTATGACATCGTCACTCAGGCATCCTCCCTTTGTTCGCCAGAATTTAATGCTGACGTTCAAACGCCGGAGATAGCCGTTGCGTGTCTTTTCAGGAAGTGTGGATAGTAAAAAGTACATAAATGATTTCCATGTATATCCCTCTGGCAGTTTTATTTTTTGCCTTGCCGTGGCATGTGTGCTTCCATAAATAGCCGAAAAGTTTACTCCATTTACGCGTCCTATCATTTTTCCCCATGTATCGGGATCAATGGCTCTGTAAAGAGCAAGACTTTCGATAGCCTCACTGATAAACGGGCTGGCTACCCGTTGCCGTTCTAAGCTGACTCCTGCCTTGTAATAGAGGTCGTACAAAGGGTTATAGTCCCATCTGAATTTACCGTTTGCCGTCCATACATCTGTCGTTTTCCAATCGTATATAGGATAGGCATTGTAAATATCATTTCCTATTTTTGAGGTCCAGATATACTTATGATACAGAATGTTCTTGGGAACTTGGAATATACATCGCCAGCGACTGAAACTTTCCTGTGTCCGTATGCCCACCAGGCAGCAAGTACGTGTAGCTTTTTTCTTTTTATGCAGCCATTGTGCGAAGTAAAGCTGAAAATCGTAGTCCCATGTGTCTGGTTTCAACTCGGGGAAATCTTTTATTGTCATAGCACCTTCAGGCATCTGGCGAACCCAGAGATCTTTCTTTTCTTCATCCCACGGACGCCAGAAAGACTGATACATTGATGTTGAGGTTGCGACACGAAACGGAAGGCAGATGCGATATACGTCAAGTAAATCCTTATTCTTTTCTAGAATGCTGTCTACAAAATCGATAGTCATTTTGTATTGGACCTCATAATCCATATGGAATACACCTATTTTCCGCTTAAGGTTATTGCGACGGATATAATCAATACATAAGTTCAGCAATACTCCACTGTCTTTGCCTCCAGAAAAAGACACATAGACATTATCAAATTCGTTGAATATTACTCGTAGACGCTCCTGGGTTAATTCGTAGACATTTTTTTGTTCCTGAACTGTCGCTTCCATTATGCCTTTTGCATTTTTATGTATAGTTTCCAACTCTTTGTTATTTCAAGTCCTTTCTGTACGAACAAGTCCTGATGAGGAGTTTGCACCACAGCCGATAAAGGCTGTGTGCTCTCTTCCTCGTCTGTAAGGACTGTATTTAGCAGCGTATCCAGAATATAGTCGTGGGTTTCTGCTTCAGCGTAGTAGTTATTGATGATATGTTCGTTTTTACGCATTTCTAATGGAATAAATCCCATTACTTTTTGCTTCTCTATTGCAATATACCATACATAGTGTTCTCCGGTTTTAAACGGATATCCGTTGTTGTATTGCAGGACTTTCGGATTCATAACCAAAGGGCCTACCAGCCGGTATAGTTGTCTGTCGGTTCCTTGTAGTTTCAGTATCTGCATCATAAATTGCTTTTTCTTTTTCGTACCTAGCAAAGGTATTTAAAAAAGAGAACATTTACAATTTCTGATCTGAGATCAGCCGGGCTATGCGGGTTTTGCTTTGAGCCCCTTTAGTGAGCAGATATACGTGTTTATATGCGTCACGGTTCAGTTCCGTAGGTGAACCGTTAATCAGAATAATGTTTCGGTCGTTTGCAAATTTTAGGATTCCGTTTACATTATTAGGATGTAGCTTTCCGATCTCATCCATCATGCAATGTAATTTGAAGTCCTTAAACTTCTGCGAAGCACTTTCTTTGAATACATTCAGCAGCATGATATTAATCATTGCTTTTACCAGGATGTCTGTTCCTTCCGAACCCACATTCGACAACTTTTCGACAAAACCGGTGTCGTTGTTGTTTTCTATGATGCGGAAACGTAATTCAAACGAATCGTATAGACGGATCTTGTCATACCGGTAAGCATGCATTTCTTTGATGAAATCACGCAATAAAGCGATAGCTTCCTGTTTCACCAATTGTTCGTTTTCGCTGGAAAACAAGTTTGTGCCCGGAGTAAGGTCGTAAGCATGTTCATTGTAATATTTTTGTATGGCTCTCAAAGCATTTACCACTCGGTTGCTGCTTTCTTCTACCTTCATTTCAATACGTTGGATTACTCCTACGAAATTGCATGTCTGGAATCCTTTGTTTACCTTGCTTATCAGATCCTGTATATCACTTTCCGAGGCCGTAAGCATGGAAGTATCCATGCTGATACGTTTGAAGATGTCCGAATGCTCGTTGTTGATGCGACGCACGAATTCGTTGATTTTATTTTCTTCTACAAAGTCGTGTAATTCATCGGCAAAACGTATATATTCCCAATCTTCATTGAATTTCGTTTTGAACTTAAACGTATTGTCCTCATCAAAATGTCCGGTAAAGAGATTTACTTCTTTGCGCAGGCGACTCTGAAGCTGCATGTACTGGTTTTCCATGCGTCCCAGTTCATCAATCAGTTCGATACATCCTTTTTGAACGACTATTTCAGTTTCCGTACCATTTTCAGAACGGAAAATATCCTGATGAGGCTTGTACCAGTCGTATGCAGGAATTTTTTCGTACGCATCCAGGTTGCCGGATAAGCTGCGTACATTTTCCTCTGCTTCATGCAGTGATTTATTCAGCTTGTCTATTTCACTTTGCAGGGCTCCTGTTTCTTTATGTAAAGATTCTTTCTCGTTGTTTAATAAACGTTTTTGCTCGTCATATTCACGTTGCCATGTCGGAATTTGGTCAATCAAATCGCGTTTATCCTTCTGATACTCGATGATGAGTGCAGCATGGTCTTTTATAAACAGAAGTTCCTGTTCGATATTCTGCAATTGTTCTGCAATGTTTTGCAGACGTTCTGTATCGGCTCCCTGTGTGTGGAGCTCCTTTTGCATGTCGTTTTCGTATTCAGCCTTTACAGAAGCTATCCGTTGCTGTTCCTCTTTATCTTCCTTGCGTATGTTGTCTGCCTGTGCACTTTTTTCGTTGTTCAGACTTTGCAACAGTTTGTTCCATTCTTGCTTTAAATTGTTCAGCTTGTCCGATTTCTCTTTGTTTAGATTATTCAGCTTGCTTTCTGTCTGTTGCAATTCATTATGAGCCTGCATTTTTTGCTCTTCCAGTTCGTGAAGTTTGCGGTTCCTTTCTGCTTCGGCCTTTTTCTTGCAGTTTTCCAGATCGAGCATATCCTGCTGATATTGTCGTTCCAGTTTTTCCAGTTCATATTCCTGTAGAGCGATGATATCTTTTTGCTCTTTTATTTTTGGCTGATATTTACTTTTCAGCGTTTCTTCCAGCTCTTCTTTTTCACTTTGCAATCGGATTGTTTCTGCTGCTATTTCTTCCAGACGACAAGTGCCGGCTTCTTTCTCTTTCTGATAATCGTTGATGGATTTAATATGTCTGTTTATTCCAGCCAGATCAATTGAAATTCCGTAGAAAGACTCGCCTGCATCTTGCAATTGGGGTGACAAACCTGTCTGCCAGAGGATAGACTCATCGCAAAGCTTACCGATGTTTTCCTCCCATCCTGGTTTGTTATCCTTGAGCCATTCCTGTAATGTGTTGCGGCTGTTTTGTAAAAACGTTTCCAGTTCGTCAACACGTGGTTTCAGCTGCTGTTGTTCCAGTTGCAGTCTGGTCAGTGCATCATCTTTTTCTTTTGTTCCGTGCTGCAATTCTTCTTCCCACTTCAGCGTAATCTCCTTGATGATGAGTTGTGCGTTGTTGATACGGTTCTTTTTACTCATATGCATGCCGGTATACGACTGTATGCGATGCTTCAGTTCTTCTTGTTCTGTTTCGAAGAACATCTCTTTCCGGCAAAGCTGCATCTGATAATCGATAGCTGTCAGCACACTTTGTTTTTCACTCTTCTCAGGGTGAAGTTGCTGTGAGAGTTGTTCGTATTCCTGATATAATGCTTCGGTAGAAGCTTCGTGGCGAAGACGTCCTTCCTCAATGCGTGCATTATATGTGCTGTTCAACTCGTCCAGTTGCTTGAGTTTTGCTTCATGAATTTTATTCCATTGTTCATCAAGGCTCTGTATAAGCGACTTATATTTTGTTGAGATCTCTGTATATTGTGAAGTGAGAATACGCTGTTCTTCCAGTAATCCGTCGCGGCGGTTTTTCCATTCTTCTTTTCGTGAAGAACGCTCCATTACCTGCTCAATTTGTTGGCGAGCATAATCTTTTTCCTTCTTTTGTGCCTTTTGTAGCTCATTGTTTAATACAGCAAGTGTTTCCTGCAATTTGTCACAGCGATGGCGTGACTGCTCTTGCAGTTCTTGTCGGCGAGTAATCAACTTGTTGCGCTCACTTTCCGCATGTTGTTTTTTTTCTTGCCATTGTGGAAGTGCTTCCTTAGCCTTGATAAAGGCAGAAACCAGTTCACGGCAACCTTGGACCAGTGCTGTCTGCTGTTTCGAAACCTGTGCCGACAATAATGTTATTTCTTTAGCCTGCTTTTGTGTTTCACGTTTTTGGAATTCTTCGATGTCACGTAGACGGACTTCAAAATTCTTCAGATGCTCCTTGTAGTTATTCAGATCGACTGCAGTTTCATCTTCGTTGATGGATGAAATAACTGTCTTTTTGATGAATTCAGCATCCAGCTTAGAGTTAAGCAAGACATTCTGGATTGTACGAGGAATATTCTGATACTGCTTACTTTCCATAAGCGAATATTTCTTCATATCAGATGAAACGCCATTGCCGTAAAGAATATTTCGGTATTCATCGAAAGTGTAAATAATGCGTGAGTAGTCTACGTTCTGCAAATCGAGTTGCATACGTATCCGGTCGGCTCCGGTATAGGCAGTACGGGTTTCTGGATCGATAAAAAACTCTTTCCGGTAAGGAGAGTCGATAAAACGGTAGCTTACTCGGTTCATCGACTTGAAACTGAGGATACAGAAAGCCCCGTTCTCAGTAGCTACTTCATAGATGATATACGAATTGGCATAGGGGAAATAATATTCCGTATAGCTCTGTTTTTCAACTGGGATTCCCAACTTTTGTGTATCTGCATTGTAAAAAAAGAGGATAGATCGAAGTACGGTACTTTTTCCTACTCCCTGTGTACCGATAAAGTGTACATTCCCATCCAAATAGATATCATCGGCATAAGGAATATTTGCACTATTTATAAATATAATTCTATTCAGGTTTCTCATCGTCTTGGCTGTCATCGTAAATGTTAATACTTTCAATCAGGCGTTCTAGATAATTCCAGGAACTCATTACTTTATATGTATTGTTCTTCTCGTTTTCCAGTTCCAGAAAAGAGTCACGGGTAAGCTGCCGTATCATATTATCGAGCACCTCTTTGCGTACATCTTTATCGGAGAAATGTTTACGTATCCCGTCCAGCTTGTTCTGCAACATGACGTTGATGTTGGCTTCCACCAATATCTGTTCCGGCTGAAAACGATAGCCCGGTCCGAAAGTTTCATCGTATGTTTTAAATAAGTCGAGAACATCAATCCAGTAATAGGCACGCAGAATCTTTTGTTCCAATGTAACACGAGGTTCTGTACGAGAAAAATAAAAATATTCGTTTCCCCGCTCCAGTGTATAGCCTATCTGTGCAAAATAAATCGACAGAGCTTCGAAGTCATCGTCTATAATATCATATAAATCGCGTACATCTTCATTTGTACTGTTTGAACTGATAAACAGACCTTTTTGCAAATAGTCGAAAATAGCCGCTGTATAATCGGGTATTCTTATTGTTAGTTCCATATAATCTATTGATTTTTTCTGATTGACTTTAGCATGTATTCCGAATGTTTACCGGAATGAACTAAAGTAAATATTTTTTATTATGCGATCCTCCTTTATATCGGATAGATGCGAGCATATTCATAGTTTTTGTAAATACCAAATTCTTCACTGATACGGAACTGCGATTCGTATAGTGATACAATCTGGCAAAAGAGGGTAGTCCGTTCTTCCTCACTGACTTCTTGACGGAATGGACAGCGCATCAGGAAAGAGAACAGATCTTCTGGCTGTGCAGTGGCATCTTTCCACATTGCTTCAGTTTGTGCCTGAATATAGTTGCCGACCGTTTCTTCCAGATTTATTGTTTCCTGATACATTGACTGAGATGCCAGATCTTCATCGCTGAACGCACCAGCTTCGTTGCTTCGTATGGTTTCGCGATGCTGGAGGTTTTTAATTACTTTCAGAATGATCGGACGTGCCTCATCGGTATTCAAGTAATTTATGGAAAGTTTGAATGATGATGGTGCTGTTCCTTCCAAAAGAATGGAGTGTTCACGTTCCAGTACTTCGGCGAGATTACTTTTGGCGCGCAGCTCAAACTGATCTTGCAAATATTTTACCCGGCGTATTTTTTCTACCAGTATCACTTGACTCTTAATCTGGTTCAAGTAATTGATGATATCCTGCTGTGCCCGGATAAGACTATGCGCCGAAAGCTGTAATTCCCGACGAAGTTCCAGCAAAATCCGGTTCAGCTCATCATCAGTTGCTTGTTGGAAGAATTGTCGTTCTTCGTGCAATATCAGATTTTCCGTCGTATCAATCAGCTGCTGGATATTGATTCGTTTTTTATCGAGGTTTTCCAGCTTGGCAATCTTTATCTGATAGGTAGGTTCATGTTTGAAAGCATTGTCGATGCTGGTCTGCAAATTCATGATATTACGTATCGTAGTACGAGCTATTTTCTGAAAAGTAATTTTGATATTTCTTACGTAACTAGCCTTACGCGTTGCGATACGTTCTTTGAGATAATAATCCATCAGTTCGTGAAGATACTCGATGTTTTCATCTATCACGGCTGTATTGATTTCTTCATTAGCTTCGAGTAAAAGTTCGAAAAAATCCATAAACCGTGCATCCAGCTCAACAAAGTTGCCGTTCTGATGAATTACTTCTTTTTCTATAAGTAGTTTCAGACGGTTTTCATCATCTTTCAGCAAAGCCAGTGCATCGGAGTATCTGAAGCTTAGTATTTTTCTTTTCTCGAACATTTCCGTCAGCAGCCCTCTTGCTGCGGCGACGGTGTTTATGATTTCGTGTATAGAACGGAATATGTACATAATATTATAAAAAATCCTCGCAAAGTTATAGCTTGGCGAGGATTTTTCCTAATTTTTTATGTTTTGTCTTATTCCTTTATCTTTCTTCTAGAGCAGGGGAGCCCCGAAAGGAGCTTGTTTTTCTTCAATCCACCACTGGAAATTCAATCGTTTCGCTGGATTCATTCCAGTTGTCGATAGTGAAGTTTCCGGAACTCCCCCCTGCAAAAATATCTCCGATAACAATGTTTACTGTCAGACGTGTATTGGCAACCAATGTCGATTCCAGATTTTTCGATAGCGTGTGTACGCTACCATCTTTCAGCGTAATCAGGAGTGTAAGCAAGGGGTTGGGGCAGAAGGAAATACCATTACCATTGCATTACTCATTTCGGTATTATTGACAGAACGTACTAGATCAAACTTGACAGTCTTTGTCTTATTTTCGGGTTCGGCTGTATACAGATTGATTTTTTCAGCTATTCCACCGATAAGAACCTGCATATCTGTAATGTTAGAGTTGATGACGGCATTGTTTTTTGTTTTGACAATCACCTTGAGTCCTGCTACAACCCGTTCCATATTGGCTTCCAGATTCTCTTGTCCGATATTTACTTCCTTGTTGGTGTGTACCAGATCGTATACAGGAATATATGTAGTATCTTTATTATATTGTCTCAATCCGAAATACAATTTAGATAAGTCTGAACCAATAGATAGCCCGGGTTCATCAATGGCTGGGGTTGTATGAATAGGTTCTTCATATTTGGGAGTTCCCCAATATACAATGTTATATTTGCCGACAGGCAGCGATACTTCTCGGTTGTTATCTCCTACAATGTTTCCATCCTGAACATTGTAAAAACCATAGAACACGCTTAACGTATTGTTTACATAGTTCCTGAAATAAATAGAGCTTCCCTGAAGGCAAGGATAAGCTTCTACTATACCCGTGAGAGGACTTTGAGAATCGCTCACACGGGTATGTAGAGCGGGAGTAACAAGATTGGGGGTTGATTCAGTAGAGAGAGTATAACTGTCATCTCTACAAGCTGTCGTGATGAGTAAGAGTGTAAGTGCTCCTAAAGTGATTTTTTTCATACTTTGTTCTTAAATAATAAACAACTAAATGTAGTAAATGTTTTCATAAAAGTGAAATTTCGTAAGAAAAAATGTGTATAGGGAAGAAAAAAGGCAATATGTTTCCAAAAACTTGTTGAAGGGCATATTTTACTTGGTTGAAGTCTTTTCAGATAATTCAGCAAAAACTCTCAATTTTTGTACAAATACTTTTGAAATATTGCTCAAAAAAAATCGGGGAAGTTGTACAAATTTTAAAAAAATATCTCGATGTTTTTGGAAAGATTTGCCCAAGTTTTAGACATAATTCCGGCTTTTGTTGTTTTAGTGGCTTTTTAGTAACCAAAACAGGGTTCTTAATTAAAGAAAAACAAGGTACAGTGAAAAAGTTAAGTTTGTATCTTTGTCGGAAATTAGGTATGAAAAAGATTATGAAGAAGCGTACAAAAGGGATATTGAAAATAGCCGGTATATCTTTCGGCTCATTGATTGTTTTAATTCTGATAGCAATAACAGTTGCTATAAATTTTGTGTTTACTCCTTCCAGGTTAACTCCGGTAGTCTTGAAAACTGCTAATCAGGCACTGAATGCCAAGTTGGAGATGAAGAGTGTGGAACTGACTTTTTTCTCTACGTTTCCACGTTTCGGATTGAAGTTGGTCGATGGAAGTCTTGTCTCGAAAGTGTTCAGTGATACAGCATGGCAGAAAACAGATTCGTTGCTGTCATTTGGCAAATGCGTGGTTGTGGTAAATCCGATAGATTATTTGATAAATAAAAAAATAACTCTTAACTATCTGGGACTGGAAGATGCTTCGGTTTACGCTTATAAGAGTAGGGAGGGCATTGCCAACTGGGATATTGTAGCTTCTGATACAACTGCTGTAGCTGATACTGCTTCTTCTGGCAAGACAGATTTGTCGGGAGGTATTGACATTCGTCGGGTATCGCTGAAGCGGGCAAATGTTATTTTTGATGACCGGGATACAAGAGTTTATGCCCGCCTGACCAATGCTGCGCTTAATCTGACAGCTTCTTTGCAGAAGGAACACTCAAAGTTAGCTATGCGTTTCAGCAATGATAATGTACTTTTCTGGCAGGACGGACAATTGCTGGTCAATAAGGTTGCGACAGACCTGAAGACTTCTCTTGATCTGGACCGTTCTACGCGTACACTTACACTAAATGATGCCAACATTTCATTAAACGGTATAACCTTTGATGTGAAGGGAACCTTGAAGCGAGATACAGTTCGCCGTGCACTTAACGTGGATATTGCATATGCTCTGCATGCTCCTTCCTTGGAAACGGTATTCAATATGATTCCTGAGAGTGTTTTGAAGCGTGAAAGTATGGAGGCAAGAGGCAGTGTGAAAATGGAGGGTGATGTAAAAGGATGGTATGGAAAGCAGCAGATGCCTGCCGTTACGTTGAAGGTACAGATAGATAAAGCATCGGCTAAATATGAGAAACTTCCTTATGGAATTGACAATTTTACGGCCGATTTTTATGCGTTTGTAGATTTAATGCGTAAACAGCCTTCGTATGCAGACTTGAAGATTTTTCATTTTCAGGGGGCTCATACAGATATACTGGCCGATGCAAAGATTATGAATCTGTTGGAAGATCCAGATATAACGTTTAATACAAAATCGAAAGTAGATCTGACTGCCTTGGCACAGGCTTTTCCTTTGCAGGAGGGGGTAACTATTGGTGGCGATCTGGAGGCTGATTTGCGGTTGAAATGTCGGCTGTCTTCCATTAAGAAGCAGGATTTGGGACGTATTCGTTTAGGTGGAAAATTGAAGATGACGAATTTGCAGTTGCGGGATGTTAATAAAGGATTTGAATTTGCGAGTGATGCTTCGCTCAATTTCATCGGGAATGATAATCTGGCTGCACGTGCGGAAATCAATAAACTGGTCTTGCAGTCAAAGCTGGCTAATTCGAATGTAGAAAAACTGACTATGTCGGTTAAATCTACTAATCCCCAGGATACTACCCGTATTACAGACGTTGAATGTAAATTTACTTTAAATCGTCTGAAAGGGAATATGGGCGATTCGTTGGCGTTATTCTGTCAGAAAGCTGATGCTACAGTGCGCTTGCAGCCTGGGAAAAAGAACCCTTCGATGCCTCAGGTTTCTCTTTCGCTGAGTGCTGATACCATGTTCTGCCGTGCCTGGAAAACAAAGATGGGGGTAGATCGGGCAGGCTTTGCTGTGACCGCAGAAAAATTGCATGATTCACTCTGGATTCCGAAAGGCATCATTGGTTTCCGTCGTATGAGAATGTCGACTCCTGAATTTGCATTACCTATACGTATGAAAAAAACATCGGTGACGGTAGGTAACCGGATGATAACGCTGAAAAATGCAACTTGTCGGGTGGGACATTCCGATTTGACGGCAACTGGAGCCATATACGATTTGTATGGAACAATGAAGCATCATCGTCCGTTGAGGGGGAAGCTGGAGGTTTCTTCCCGTAACCTCGACTGTAATCAACTTATCAATTCATTGAGTTTCCCAGAAGATACACTTCAGGCTGAAGTTGATACTACTGCTTCATCGTTGGAGTTGTTTGTAATTCCAAAGAATCTGGATTTTGAACTCCAGACTAACTTGAAAAGGGTGAAGTATGACAAGATGATATTCGAAGATGTGCGTGGAGCTGTGGATATCCGGAATCAGGCTGTTCATCTGAAAGGATTAAGTATGAAGGGGATGGATGCTCAGATGAATGCAACTTTGGTTTATCGTGCTCAGGAGAAGAAGCAGGGATATGCCGGATTCGACTTCAGGCTGCATAAAATCAATATAGCCAAGCTGGTTGAATTTGCTCCTTCACTGGATACAATTGTCCCGATGCTTCGTTCGTTCCAGGGAGTTGTTGATTTTGAAGCTGCTGCCGAGGCGGTACTTGATTCGAATCTGAATATCAAGATTCCGTCTTTGCGTTCGGCTGTACATATCAAGGGCGACAGTCTAGTACTGATGGATGGAGAAACTTTTGCTGAAATATCGAAGATGCTGATGTTTAAGAACAAAGAGCGGAACATGTTCGACAGTATTTCGGTGAATATGACAATAAAGGACGGCAATGTGACAGTATATCCTTTTATTGTGCAGATAGACCGATATAAGGCGGCTGTGGGAGGAACTCAGGGACTTGACATGAACTTCGATTACCATATTTCTATTTTAAAGTCGCCTCTGCCTTTTAAGATGGGAGTGAATATTACGGGAAATCTGGATAAGATGAAGTTTAAACTGGGCAAGGCTAAATACAAGGATGCGGTAACTTCGGTAGAAATACGAAAAGTAGACAGTACACGTATCAATATGGGACGGCAAATCGTAAATGATTTCCGCCAGGTTATGAAGAGAAAACCTGAATAAGGTTTCTCTTCTTATACCATCTTGCGGAGAATTCGTGGAAACTGTATGGCAAAGATAAGTGTACAGCAGATGGCTGCCGTTGCATCAGAAATTCCTTCAGCGGCATATACTCCGGGTATCCCCATGAAACGGGGCAGGATAAGTGCCAGCGGTATGAGTAATATAACTTTGCGCAATAGAGCGATGAATACCGAGACTTTAGCTTGACCTAAAGCAACGAACATGTTCTGACACGCACGTTGTAATCCGAATATTGTCATTCCTCCAAGGAAAATCGGCATTACCTGGCGTACTGTTTCTATTAATGTTTCATCGTTCGTAAAGGCGGAAGCTACTAGTGAGGGGAATAGAATCATGAATGAAATCAATAGAAAATTGAATGAAAACATGATGATGACTACTATTTTGAAGCATTCTTTTACTCGTTCCCGGTTATGATGGCCGTAATTGTAGCTGACAATGGGAACAAATCCTTGCGCAAAACCTGTCAGTGGAACGCTTACAATGAGCATGGCGCTTTGCATGATGGCTAGTGCACTGACATAGATATCTCCAAATTTTTCCAGACTGCTGTTCAAGACAAAGCCCACCAGGCTTTCTGTACTTGCCATGATAAATGGTGAAACTCCTAACGCCAGAATGGAGAGTATGATGCCTTTGTGCAGTTTCATGTAGCGGTATTCAAGTCTTAATGAGGCTTTTTTCGACGTGAGAAAGGAAATTACCCATATGGCACTACAGGCTTGTGACAGGATAGTAGCTAAGGCTGCTCCCTTTACTCCCATACCGAATGTAAAAATGAATAGAGGATCTAATCCGATATTCAATATTGCTCCGATAAGGACAGAATACATGGCTATGGTGGGACGTCCTTGTGTATTGATGAATGTATTGAGTCCTACTGACAGTTCCACGAACAGAGTACCCAGCAAATATATCGAAAGATAATCAGTAGCATATCCGATTGTATTTTCCGATGCTCCGGTAAAGAGCAATATCGGCTCCATAAACAAGTAAGTGGTAGCGGAAGTCAGCATGGTAAATATGAGCAGCAGGATGAATCCGTTGCCTAAAATCTGTCCGGCACGCTCCCGGTTTCCTTGTCCCAGGGCAATGGCAGCAAGTGGACTTCCTCCTGCTCCGACAATAGCAGAGAAAGAAGATATCAGTATTATGACAGCACTTGTTACTCCGATTCCAGCTAAAGCATCGGTTCCGATGCCGGGTATGTGGCCGATATAAATACGATCGACAATATTGTATAGCAGGTTTACCAGCTGAGCTGCAACCGCCGGAAGTGACATCTTAAATATAAGAGGTAACATGCGGTCGGTTCCTAATCTTTCTTCATATGCATTTCCCATCTTTGCCTTCTTTTAAAAATTGCGCAAAGGTAGTTATTTTTTATTAATGCGAATCAGGAGTTGAAAATAGCTTCTGATTCAGGTTTTAAAAGTTTATAATT
>ENA-ORPF01000294-ORPF01000294.1-human-gut-metagenome-genome-assembly--contig:-NODE-294-length-53662-cov-4.442909_pt1 | contig 53662 bp, 48 predicted proteins | sample MGYA00242140_ERZ509070 | MGnify/ENA primary metagenome ERZ509070 (study PRJEB26280, sample SAMEA2338713) | human gut metagenome | biome: human gut; feature: human-associated habitat; material: faeces... | reverse complement strand
AAAAAAAGATTTCTGTCACTTCTGCTCACAATCGTAATGCTTGTGTCTACACTTGTAATGAGTGGATGTGGAACAGAAAAGAAATCAGGTAACGAGGGTAATTATGATGGAGAACTTGTATATGACCATTCAATGGAATTACAGTATGCAAAGCTGTTCTCTGTAGATTATTACAAGGGTGGCTACAAACTCATCACAATAACTAACAGAGATGAGGATACAGCAATCGTATCAAAGCAGTCAAAGCTTTTACTGGTTCCGGACGGAATGTCTGCACCATCAGGAGTTGATTCTGATACAGTAATATTAAAAACACCTGTGACTAATATGCTTGTTTCATCTACACCTGTAACATCTCTTATGAATGCAAGCAATTGTCTTGATAACATAAGCCAGGTTACTTACGATAAAAAATCATGGTATATTGATGCCGTTAAGAAGGCATTTGATGATGGAAAGCTGACTTATGTAGGAGATTACAAAGCTCCTGATTATGAAACAATAATAGCAGGTGCCCCTACACTTGCAATATTCTCAACAATGCTTACAAGTGTTCCTGATGTTGCAGAAAAGTTAAAAGAATTAGGAATTAACTACATATTAGACCAGTCTACTTATGAAGATCATCCATTAGGAAGAGTAGAGTGGGCTAAGCTTTATGCTGCACTCTGTAATGAAGAGGATGCTGCAACAGATATGTTTAACGCGCAGGCTGCATATGTTGATACTCTTTCAAAGGTGGAAAAAACAGGAAAATCTGTAGCTGTATTTTATATTACATCAAAGGGTAAGCTGTATGTCAGAAATGCAGGAGACTATCTTGCACAGATGGTAAATATAGCAGGTGGAGATTACATTTTCTCAGATTTAAATGCTGATAAAACAGGCACACAGGAAATGGGAATAGAAAGCTTTTATGAAAAGGCAAAGGATGCAGATTATATAATTTATGTATGGAACTTAGGCGGAAAGCCATCAACTCTTAGTGATTTTACAGGATATAACAGTATTCTTGCTGATATAAAGGCTGTTAAGGATGGAAATGTATGGTGTACAACACCAGATTTCTTCCAGATTGCAGATACAATCGGAAGTATGATTAACGATATCAACCTTATGTTAAATGCTGATTCCAATACAACAGAGCTTACATATTTAAAGAAGTTAAAATAAAACTTATGTCTGAAAGTGACTGTCACATTAAGCAAATAGTACTTAATGAGGCAGTCATTTTGAGAATAGAGATAAGAATGGAGAAAAAATGCATATAAAACAGATACTCCGTTATCAATTCGTTTATGTGCTGCTTGTGATATTACTTGTTGCAGCAGTCATATTCAATATTAATACAGGCAATATAAATATATCTCCCGCAAGGATTTTCAGGATAATATTTCTGAAGGATTATGTTGGAACACCAGAATATAATATTATCTGGAAAATACGATTACCACGATTATGTATGGCTGCTATTCTTGGCGGTGCATTGTCATTGTCGGGATTTTTATTACAGACATTTTTCAGGAATCCTATAGCAGGCCCGTTTGTGCTTGGTATTTCGTCAGGCGCCAAAATGTTTGTTGCCATTACAATGATTTTCTTGTTGAAATATGTGTCAGGAATGCCATTATGGGCTCAGATTGCAGCAGCATTTATAGGTTCACTTTTTGCAATGCTGTATGTATTGCTTTTTGCCAATAAAGTAAAGAGCATGTCTATGCTTTTAGTTGTAGGAATTATGATCAGTTATATATGCTCTGCAATAACTGATTTATGTATTACATTTGCAAATGATTCAGATATTGCCAATCTTACCCACTGGGCTATGGGCAGCTTTTCCGGAAGCTCATGGACTGCTGTAAAGCTTGCAGCTATAGTTGTTTTTCCAACATCAATCATTACTTTTTTATTTTCAAAACCAATTAATGCTTATCTGTTGGGAGAGGGATATGCACAGAGTATGGGAATTAATATCAGATTTTTCAGGGTGTGTATAGTAATGCTGTCGAGTATGCTTTCTGCCTGTGTTACAGCACTTGCAGGCCCGATATCGTTTGTGGGGATAGCAGTTCCGCATATTACAAGATTATCACTTAAAACAACGAAACCACTAGTTACGATTCCAGCGATTTTCCTGTGTGGTTCAGTCTTTTGTATGTTCTGTGACCTTATTGCAAGAACAATATTCTCACCATCAGAGCTTGCGATAGGAACAGTTACAGCAGTATTTGGTGCACCAGTTGTTATATGGCTTATGGTAAAGCAGAAGAGATAATTGTTGTAAGGAAATGGAAAGTGGAGAAATATATGGAACAGATATATGTACAGACAGAGGATTTATGTGTAGGTTATCATAAAAAAGTGCTTCTGTCAGATATAGCACTTAAGGTTAATAAAGGTGAAATCCTCGTATTAATCGGACCTAATGGTGCAGGAAAGTCTACAATAATAAAGAATCTTATAAAGGAAATGAGTCCTATAGGTGGCAATATATATATAAAAGGCAGGAAAATAAGCGATTACACAAGTAAAGAATACGCTAAGACTATGTCTGTTGTGCTTACAGAAAAGATTAAGACCGAGATGATGACGTGCCGTGATGTTGTCGCAATGGGAAGATATCCGTACACTAATTATTTTGGAAGACTTACCAAAGAAGATGAACAAATAGTAAATGAGTCATTAAAGAAGGTATCAGCAATTGATATAGCAGATAATGATTTTTCACAGATTAGTGATGGACAGCGCCAGAGAATTATGCTTGCAAGGGCAATATGCCAGAAGCCTGAGGTCATAGTGCTTGATGAGCCGACTTCATTTCTTGACATAAGACATAAAATTGAGCTTCTGGATATACTGCAGGAGATGGCTGTTAATGATAATGTCGCCGTTATTGTATCTTTACACGAAATAGAACTTGCGGCTAAGATAGCAGACTATGTTATGTGTGTTGGTGCAGATAGAAAGATAGAATTTGGAAGACCAGAAAAGATATTTACAGATGAACGCATAAGCAGGCTTTACGGAATTACACACGGAACGTATAATTGTATGTATGGAAGTACAGAATTAAAGAAGCCGGAGGGTACACCGAAGGTATTCGTAGCTGGCGGTGCTGGAACTGGAATATTAATATACAGGGAATTACAGCGTATTGGTATTGCATTTACAGCAGGGATTCTTTATGAAAATGACTGTGATTATCCGATAGCCAAAGCACTGGCGGCAGATATTGTCACAGAGAAAATGTTTGAGCCTATAGGAAAAGAGACATTAGATAAAGCCTGTAAAAGAATTGATGAGGCAGATTATGTTATAGATACAGGCTGTCCAATCGGCAGTATTAACAGTGCAATGAAAGAATTATTAGATTACGCAGAAAAGAAGAATAAGAGAATTCTTACAAAGCCAGACATAGATACAATGAAATCATTATTCTAAGGAGAATAGATATTATGAAACCAATGGATATTGAAAAAGAGTCATTTGCAATAATCGAGAAAGAACTGACAACTGATATTCCAGCTGAATATAAGCCGGTTGTCAAACGTGTTATTCATACAACGGCGGACTTCTCATACGAAACAAGTATGACATTTTCCAAAGGAGTTATAGAGGAAGCACTTAAAGCTATTAGAGAGGGCGTGGATATTGTTACTGATACCAATATGGCAAAGTCAGGAATAAGCCATAAAATGGCAGAGAAGTTTTCCTGTTCGCTTAATTGCTATATGGCAGACAGTGATGTTGCAAGTGAAGCTGCAAAGCGTGAGGTTACAAGGGCGACAGTCAGTGTGGAGAAGGCGGCAAAGGATAATCCAGACTGTATTATGGTTGTAGGTAATGCACCAACAGCACTTATGAGAATAAGAGAGCTTTATGATGAGGGCATATTTGTGCCAAGACTTGTTATTGGAGTTCCGGTTGGTTTCGTAAATGTAGCCAGTGCAAAGGAAGAGATTATAGAAAGCGGAATGTCATATATAGTTGCAAGAGGCAGAAAGGGCGGAAGCAATGTTGCCGCCGCCATTATGAATGCACTGTTCTATATGGCGGCAGATGATGATAAAGAGTGGCGCAGATGTTAGAGAGATATGTATATAAGAATCAGAAAAAAATGCGATGTGGATATACAACAGGAACATGTGCCTGTGCAGCGGCGAAAGCGGCGGCATGTATGCTTTTATCAGGCAGGAGAATTGAAAGTGTCAGTGTGATTACTCCGATGGGAGTAGAACTTACGCTGCCTGTTTATGAAATAACAATGGAACAGGACAGTGTTACATGTGCTATAAAAAAAGACAGCGGGGATGATCCTGATGTGACTAACGGAATATTAATATATGCCAGTGTTTCTTATATAGAAGGTGACAGCACAGATAAAAGAATTGTAACAGATGGAGGAACAGGTGTAGGAAGAATTACTAAAAAAGGGCTGTCGCGCCCGGTAGGAGAAGCGGCAATTAATCCGGTTCCGCTTAAAATGATTGAAGAAGGTGTATCGGAAGCAGCAGAGAATTATTCTTATGAGGGAAGTTTAAAGGTTGTAATATCAGCACCACAGGGAGTTGAAATTGCAAAGAAAACATTTAATCCGAACCTGGGAATAACAGGGGGAATATCAATTCTTGGAACAACAGGAATAGTAGAGCCTATGAGTGAACAGGCACTTATTGATACAATAAGGACAGAAATTAAAATGCATATAGCAGAAGGCGAAAAAGTTCTTCTGATTGCACCGGGAAATTATGGGCAGGATTTTCTGCTTAATACTCTTGGAATTGAACTTAAAAGAAGTATCAAATGCAGTAATTATATAGGTGATACAATAGATATGGTGTGTGATGCAGGCGCAGAAGCGATGCTTCTTGTAGGACACATAGGAAAACTTGTAAAACTGGGTGCAGGAATAATGAATACACATTCAAAAGCTGCAGACGGGCGTATGGAAGTCCTGGCAGCCTGTGCCATAAGAGCAGGTGCAGAGGCTGATACTGCAAGAAAAATACTTGACTGTGTCACGACAGAGGCTGCACTTGATATATTGAAAAAATCGGACATGCTTGAGAATACAATGAAGCAGCTTATGATCCGCATAGAGGATGTATTGCAAAGAAGAAGCGGCGGTAAAATAAGAATCGGGGCAATTGTATTCTCTAATGAATACGGAATATTAGGTAAGACAAAAACAGCGGATAAGCTGTTAGAAGATATAATGGAGAATAATTATGGTTAAAATTGTCGGGGCTGGACCTGGGGCTAAAGATTTAATTACGGTGCGCGGAATGCATATGCTTAATGAGGCAGATGTGATTATATATGCAGGTTCACTTGTAAATGAAGAACTGCTTGAATATGCAAAAAAAGACTGTGAGATATATAACAGTGCATACATGAATCTGGATGAGGTCATTAATGTAATTGTGAAGGCGGAGAGCGAAGGAAAGAATATAGTGCGACTGCATACAGGAGATCCTTCACTTTATGGAGCTATAAGGGAGCAGATTGAGGAACTTGCAAAGCATGGAATTACATGTGAAATATGTCCTGGTGTCAGCAGCTTTCTTGCTGCGGCAGCTGCAATGAACTGTGAATATACAGTGCCGGAGGTTGCACAGTCAGTAATTATTACAAGGATGCCGGGAAGGACACCTGTTCCGGATAATGAGAGCATTGCAAAGCTGGCGGCACATGGAACCTCAATGGTTATATTCTTAAGTTCATCACATTTAAAGGAGCTTAAGGAAGAATTATATAAGGGAGCGTATACACCGGATACTCCATGTGCAATATGTTATAAGGCAAGCTGGAAGGATGAAAAATGTATAAAGACCACATTGGAAAATCTTGACAGAGAAGCCGAAAAGGCAGGAATTACAAAGACAGCACTTATAATGGTGGGAGAATTCTTAGGAGATAAATATTCATTTTCCAAGTTATATGATCCTGAATTTACAACGGAGTATAGAAAATGAGAACTGTTATAATAACATTTACACATGAGGGAATGAAGGTGGCAAAAAAGGCTTCCGCGGTGACGGATGGAGAAGTTACAATTTACTGCCATAAAAGATGTGCGGATGATTACAGGGAAGATGCAGTTTCTTTTGCCACTGTCGGCAGTGTTATTAAGAACGAGTTCGCAATGTGCGACAGGATATTATTTGTGTGTGCGGCTGCAATAGCGGTAAGAACAATAGCACCATATCTTAAAAGTAAGGTAACAGATCCGGCAGTACTTGTTGCAGACGAGAGTGGCAAATTTCTTATTTCACTGCTTTCAGGGCATATAGGTGGTGCCAATGAATGGTGCAAAGAACTTGCAGACAGTATTGGTGCAATACCTGTAATTACTACAGCTACAGATACAAGAGGAATGTTTGCGGTTGATTTATTTGCAGCAGAGCATAATATGAAAATAGTTAATCCTGTCATGATACAGGATATATCAGGACGGATACTTAATGGGGAAGCTGTTGGAATTACAGGAGATGAAACATTTGTCAAAATGTTAAGAGAGACAGAAAAACAATGGAATGGGCAGATTATATATACAGATAATGCAGACGGTAAATATGAAAGCGGTGTACAGATAATTTCTCATCCTGATGAAAATGTGGTATTTAAGAGAACATTAAAACTTGTGCCACAAAATCTGGTAGTTGGAATCGGATGCAAAAAGGGAAAGACAGCAGAAGAGATAGAGCAGGTGGTTAAGAAGGTTTTTGATATGAATAATCTGATGCCAGAAGCTATTGCAGTAGCTGCCTCTGTTGACAGAAAAGCACATGAACAGGGAATTATTGAATTTGCAAGGAAATTTAAAGTTCCATACAGGACATATACACCTGAAGCATTAAGAGAGATTGAGGGGGATTTTTCATCATCAGCTTTTGTAAATGAGCAGATAGGTGTGGATAATGTATGTGAGCGCAGCGCATGTGCAGCATCGGGTGGAGGCAGAAAGCTTGCAGGAAAAACGGCAGATAACGGAATAACTGTTGCGGTATATAAAATGGTATAGATTAAGGAGTATGATATGCTTAAGATAGTTGGTTTTGGAAGTGGTGCAAAAGATAATATGACACTGGAAGCGTCAGCTACAATATCGTCAGCACAGTTAATAGTTGGCTATAGTACTTATGTTGATATATTGAAGCAGTATTTTCCGGATAAAGAATATTATTCAACTAATATGATGCAGGAAAAGGAGCGCTGTCAGTATGCCATAGACATGGCAAAGGAAGGCAGGGATGTAGTACTTGTATGCAGTGGAGACAGTGGTGTATATGGCATGGCGAGTCTGGTATATGAACTTGCAGATGAAGGAACTGATATTAAGGTAATATCAGGAGTCACAGCCGCCAATAGTGGTGCTGCCTGTCTCGGAGCACCTTTGTCACATGATTTTGCGGTTATAAGCTTAAGTGACTGTATGACTCCGTGGGAACTGATAAAGAAAAGAATCAGGGCAATGGCTGAAAGCGATATGGTAATGTGCATATATAATCCTTCAAGCCGCAGGAGAGCAGGATATTTAAAAGAAGCCTGTGACATTGTAATGGAAGTACAGCCGGCTGATACAGTATGTGGATATGTAAGGAATATAGGCAGGGATAATGAGACAGCCGGGGTTCTTACATTAAAGGAGCTGGCTGATTTCAAGGCAGATATGTTCACGACAGTTTATATTGGAAACAGCCATACTAAGATTATTAATGGAAAGATGGTTACACCGAGAGGATATAAGGTTGTATGAAAAAGACAATAATGCTTTTTGCCGGGACAACGGAAGGCCGCAGAATATGTGAATTTCTTGCAGTTAAAAAATGTATTACCCATGTGTATGTAACTACTGAGTATGGAAAAGAGCTGCTTCCTGAGCAGAATAATGTGCATATACATGTCGGGAAAATGGATGGGAAACAGATGTCTGATGAGATAAAGGCAATCCATCCTGACATAGTTATTGATGCCACACATCCGTATGCCACACAGGTTACCCACAATATAAAAGAGGCATGTGACAGCAGACACATTTTTTATGTCAGGGTGTTGAGAGAAGAGAATACAGAGGGGGCTGGTAATAATGCAGACAATATCATATATACTGAAACAATGAAGGATGTAGTCAGACTGCTGAATGACGACAGATTCATTCATAAAAATGTTCTTATGACGACAGGAAGCAAGAACATACCTGAGTATGTCCATATTAAGGATTTTAAAGACAGGCTGTATCTTCGCCTTCTGCCTAATCCACAGATGATGGAAAGTGCAATACAGGCAGGGATTATGCCGGCACATTTAATTGGAATGCAGGGACCATTTTCACAGGAATTAAACGAAGCAGTAATCAGGCAGTTTAATATTGGAGTGCTTGTTACAAAAGAATCAGGAAATAACGGTGGGTATGAAGAAAAAATATCCGCAGCACTAAATACAGGAACTGACTGCATTGTAATCAGGCGGCCATTGGAGAATGATGGTAAGAAGCTTTCGGAAATTATAGCGTATCTTGAAGAAAATATTGATTCACAGTGTTAACAGGTTAAGATGGAGTGAGTAATGAAAAGGGTAATTATAGCTGGAATGGGACCAGGCAGTAAAAGCTGCATTACAGAGGAAGTAAAAGCTGCAATTGATAATGCAGAAATTATAATAGGTTCAAAGCGGTTGATAGAGGAATATCCGGATAAAAAGACATTTTATGCTGTGACAGCAGATAATATAATAAGTATTATTGAGCATGAAGAAGCACAAGAATATGTTGTGCTTATGTCTGGAGATACTGGATTTTACAGTGGAACAAGAAAGCTTGCAGATGCGCTTGAAGGAAAATATGAATACCGTATCCTGCCTGGAATATCTTCTGTAATATATTTTGCCGCAAGAATTGGCAAACCTTGGGAAAATGCGGCATTTGTAAGTGTGCATGGAAAAAAACAGAGTTACATACCTGTAGTTTTACAGAATGAGATGACATATTTTCTGACACAGGGAAATGTATCACAGATATGTAAGCAGCTTCAGAGTGTGGGGCTTTCAAAGGCACATGTCTGGATAGGGGAAAATCTTTCATATGAAAATGAAAAGATATCCAGTGGTGAAGTGTCAGAATTTACAGAATATGAGTCAGCAGGGCTTACTGTAATGGCAGTATACAATGATTATTCACATACATTTTCTATAACAGGAATTCCTGACAGTTATTTTATCCGTTCAGATGTGCCAATGACTAAGAGGGAAATACGGGCAAGTGTAATCAGCCGTATGGCAGTCAGAAAGAATTCATGTGTGTATGATATAGGCGCAGGAACAGGTTCTGTTTCGGTAGAGCTTGCACTGCATGCACCATACGGAACTGTATATGCGGTTGAGAGAACAGAAGAAGGATGCAGTCTTATTGCCCGTAATGCAGAGAAATTCGGACTTAATAACATAGAGATTATACATGGCAATGCAGCAGATGTAATTGATAATCTTCCAGTGCCGGATGAAGTGTTTATTGGTGGAAGTGGCGGCGAATCAGAATATATTTTTGACAGTATTCTTAGAAAAAATCCCAATGTCCATGTTGTGGCTACAGCAGTAACTTTAGAAACACTACAGGATATGATTTCATTAATGGAAAAGAATAATATGAGCGTACTTGATATAGTCCAGATTGCAGTAACGCAGATAAAGAAAACAGGCAGATATCATATGATGTCTGCAAATAATCCAGTATTTATTATAGAGGGAAGGAGAATGCAATGAGTCGTATAATGATAGCCGGAACAGGCAGCGGATGTGGTAAAACAACAATTGTCTGTGGTTTATGCCAGTGCTTTAAAGATATGGGACTTAAGACATCAGCATTAAAATGCGGACCTGATTATATTGATTCTATGTTTCATTCCCGTGTACTGAATATGCGTACAGGCAATCTTGACAGCTGGTTCTGTGATGATGAGACAATAAAATATCTGCTTGCACGCAAAGAATGTGAGAGTGATATAACTGTAGTTGAGGGCGTTATGGGATACTTTGACGGTCAGGGATTTGGCACAAAGGGAAGCTCCTATGATATAGCAGGCATTACGGATACACCGGTTATACTTATAGTAAACTGCCGTGGTATGAGTAATTCAATAGGTGCAGTCATAAAAGGATATACAGGATATGAAAAAGATAGTCATATCAGAGGTGTGATATTTAACAATTTATCATCCAGATTATATAAAGATGCTGCACAGATGGTTAAAGAGATGGGGATAGAACCATTAGGCTATCTGCCATATAAGAAGGAGGCTGTTCTTGAAAGCCGTCATCTTGGACTTGTTACATCCGCAGAGGTTGAACATTTTCAGGAAAAAGTCACCTGTATTGCAAGTCAGATGAAAGAAACACTGGATATAGACGGGATTCTTAAGATTGCAGAAAATGCCTCAGAGAATGAAATACATTACAAAGAAAAGAAAAAGAGAAATCTAAGAATAGCAGTTGCAAAGGATGAAGCATTCTGTTTTCTTTATGAAGATAACCTTGATTATTTAAGACAGAGTGGATGTGAACTTACATATTTCAGCCCTCTTAAAGACAGCATTCTTCCTGAGAATATAGACGGATTATTGTTATATGGAGGATATCCTGAGCTTCATGCAGAGGAATTGTCAGAAAATATATCAATGCGAGAGGATATTGCAGGCAGGATACAGTCAGGTCTTCCGTGTATAGCGGAGTGTGGCGGTTTTCTATATCTGCATGAGTATCTTGAAACTCCGGATAAAGAAAAATATCCAATGGCAGGAATTATCAGAGGGACAGGGTATAATGCCGGGAAATTACAGCGTTTCGGGTACATGAGAGTTAAGGCTGTAAAAAATACAATGCTTGCAGATAAAAATCAAAGCTTCCGTGCACATGAATTTCATTACTGGAACAGTGATTGTCCGGGTAGTGATTATGAAGTCATAAAGGCTTCTGATAACAGCACAGCTTCTGTTGGTTACGGAAGTGATACTTTATATGCCGGATTTCCACACATTTATTTTTATGGTAATGAAAATGTAGCAGAGAGATTCATGGATGCATGCATGAAGTATAAGAAGAACAGCATACAGGAAGCAGAACTTATTCCGGAGCTGGATAAGATAAAAGGTATTAATAGAGACGCTGTGATGAAAGCAAAAGCTCACTGGAATGGAATAGCAAAGCCATTACATGGTCTTGGGCTTATGGAAGAAATAATAACACAGATAGCAGGAATCCAGAATACAGTGGATGTACATATAGACAAAAGGGCTGTTATTGTAATGTGTGCAGATAACGGAATAGTTGAAGAGGGAATTACACAGACAGGACAGGATGTGACCGCAGTTGTAAGCTGCAATATGGCGGATGGAATATCGAGTGTATGCAGAATGGCAGCTTGCAGTAAAACAGATGTGATTCCTGTGAATATAGGTATTGCAGCAGATAAACTTGCAGATGGAACAGATGTAGGAACTTATAAAGATCTTGTAAACAGGCGTGTTATGACAGGTACGAGAAATTTCCTTAAAGAACCTGCAATGTCACAGGAACAGCTTATACAGGCAGTCCACGAAGGAATTAAGCAGGTAGAATGGTGCAGTGAACAAGGATATAACATTCTTGCCACAGGAGAGATGGGGATTGGCAATACAACTACGAGTACAGCACTTGCAAGTATATTATTAAACCTTGAGCCGGAAGCTGTTACCGGAAGAGGTGCAGGACTTGATGATTCAGGGCTTAAAAGGAAAGTGGAAGTCATTGCAAAGGCTAAAGAAATGTATGGCAGATACGCAGATAATCCATTGAAACTTTTACAGAGTATAGGCGGACTTGATATAGCAGGACTTGTGGGAGTGTATATCGGAGGAGCAGTGTATGGGATACCAGTTGTTGCTGATGGTGTTATCGCGACGGTTGCGGCACTTATTGCTGTGAAGCTGCAGCCGGAGATTAATGATTACATTATTGTATCGCATCAGGGAAAAGAACCTGCAATGAAAGCACTTCTTGACAGTCTGGGAAAGAAAGCTGTTATTCATGCAGAGCTTGCGTTAGGCGAAGGAACAGGGGCAGTTATGATGTTTCCGCTTCTTGACATGGCTTTGCAGGTGTACAGGGAAAATACTACATTTGACGATATACAGATAGCTGCATATGAGGATTATGGAAAATGTTGATTATAATTACAGGGGTAAGCGGCAGCGGCAAGTCAGAATATGCTGAACAGATATGCTGCCAGCTTGCTAAAGATAATAAAAAATATTATGTGGCAACTATGCAGCCTTTCGGAGAGGAAGGCAGAATAAGAATTGAAAAGCATAAAAGGCAGCGTGAGGGAAAAGGCTTTGAAACGATAGAGCAGTATCAGAATATAGGCAGTGCATTGGATTGCTGTGATAAAGAAGAAAGACCGGTGGTATTAGTTGAATGCATGTCTAACCTTCTTGCCAACGAATGTTTTGGAGAAGCCGGAAAACCTGATGACATATTTGATGGCTGTATGAAACTGTATTCAGAGTGCAGGCATCTTGTTATTGTAACAAATGAAGTATTTTCAGACGGATGTGAATATGATGCCGGTACAACTGATTATATCAAGCGGCTTGGGGAGATTAATGTGAGGCTTTCCAGAGCAGCAGATGCAGTTGTAGAAGTTGTATATTCAATTCCTGTATTTTTAAAGGGGGATATTGGCGATGTCGATAATTAAATCACTGGTGATTGCATTTTCAATGTATTCCAAAATACCAATGCCACATCTTGAATTAGATGAAAAAGACATGAAATATGTAATGGGATTCTTTCCGCTGATTGGACTTATAACTGGAACTTTGGTTTATGGATGGATATATGCCGGGGAAATTTTATATGTGCCGGATATAAGCAGGACTCTGGTACTTATCATACTGCCGGTTATTATAACAGGGGGAATCCATGTTGACGGTTATATGGATACATGTGATGCACTTAACTCATATGGTGACAGGGAAAAGAAACTGGCAATATTAAAGGATTCGCATATTGGTGCATTTGCAGTTATTAAACTTCTGGTTTATTATGTGCTGTATTTTGCTGCTGCATTTATTGTTGTACAGAAGGCGGGAAATATGCAGATTATTATTATGGTATTTACTTTTTATCTGTCGAGAATTATCAGCGGACTGGCAGCAGTTAATTTCCGCGGTGCAAGAAATAACGGAATGCTTCATACATTTACAAGTGTTACAGCCAGAAAGAGGGTAAATATAATGCTTGTAATGCAGCTTATATTATGTATTTCATGTATGTGTATGTGCAGTATTATAACAGCAATAGTTGTTGTCATTGTAGCATTCCTTGTTTTACTCTATTACAGGCATATGGCATATAAGCAGTTTGGCGGGGTAACAGGTGACCTTGCGGGTTATCTGCTTTGTGTGAGCGAGTTGTGCATGACGGCTGCAATTGCAGTAATTACATTAATTTAGCCAGCAGAATGGAGATAATATGGAAGTATATTTTGGTGGGGCTTATCAGGGAAAGCTTGATTATGTATGCAGTAAAAAGAATATGTCGGTTGTGGCAGATGGGGCAGATTGTAATATTGAAGACCTGGAAAATGCTGAAATATTAAATCATATGCATCTGCTTATAAAAAGATATGTTAAAGAAGGAAAATCAACAGACACTCTGATAGACAGTCTGTATGATATCAATCCGGAGATTATTATAATATGTGATGAAGTTGGAAGCGGAATAGTTCCGTTAGAAAAAGAGGACAGAATATACAGGGAAGCAGTCGGACGCGTACTTTGCAGTGCAGTTAAGAAGGCTGTGCATGTGGAAAGAGTAACCTGTGGAATAGGACAGTGTCTGAAAGGCGGACAGTAAGAAATATGGAGATTGTATTAATCAGACATGGAGCAACAGCAGGAAACATTGAAAAGAGATATATAGGAACTACGGATGAACCATTGTGTGATACAGGAATGGTACAGATACAAGAGTATATGAGAGCCGGATGTTATCCACAGGTACAGGCATTATATGTAAGTCCTTTAAAAAGATGCAGGCAGACAGCAGCATTTATATATCCTGACACGAAGCAGATAATTGTGCAGGATTTCAGGGAATGTGACTTTGGTAAATTCGAGGGAAAGAATTATAAAGAACTGACAGGCGATGAGTATTACCAGAAATGGATTGACAGTAATGGAACAATACCTTTTCCGCAGGGAGAAGATATAGCTGATTTCAGGACAAGATGTGTCCATGCGTGGAACAAGGTTGTTAATGAGTGCATGGAATCAGGGGTGGGAACGGCTGCATGTGTTGTTCATGGAGGAACTATAATGGCGGTTTTGTCAGAAATCTATGGTGGAGATTATTATGATTATCATTGTGGCAATGGGGATGGATATATCTGCGATGTTACTGAGGAAGGACATATAAGTACAATAAAAAAGATTACGGAGAAATAATGAATAATAATATTTTTGGATGTATATTTACATGTCAGACTATAGCAATCGTGTGTGGATATGTGCTTGATCTGATTATCGGAGATCCGCACTGGCTGTATCACCCGGTACGCCTGATAGGAAAACTGATTTCATGGCTGGAAAGCATTTTGTTAAAAGAAGAGTATTCACAAGCAAAGAAATATAAAAGAGGCATAGTTCTGGCAGTTTTAATACCATTAATAACAGGTATTATTACAGCGGGCATACTTGCGGTCTGCTATTATATTAATATAGTGCTTGGATGTGTAGTCGAAACGATTATGTGCTATCAGATTCTTGCTGTGAAATCACTAAAAACAGAGAGCATGAAAGTATATTATGCTTTGAAAAATGAAGGGATTCCACAGGCAAGACAGGCTGTATCAATGATTGTCGGAAGAGATACCAGCCAGCTTGATGAACATGGTATTACGCGTGCGGCTGTTGAGACGGTTGCGGAAAATACATCAGATGGTGTTGTTGCACCATTGTTTTATATGATGTTTTTCGGTGCTGTCGGGGGCTTCGTATATAAGGCAGTTAATACTATGGATTCAATGATTGGCTATAAGAATGATAAATATCTGCATTTCGGAAGATTTGCAGCTAAAATGGATGATGTTGTGAACCTTATTCCTGCAAGAGCAGGCGGATGTCTTATGGTTGCAGCTGCCGGAATTGCACAGCTTGCAGAAAAGTGTATGGGAAGGAATAAAGATTTATCACATTACAGCATGGGCAATGCATGGAAGATTTTTTTAAGGGACAGAATGAAACACAGCAGTCCTAATTCTGCACAGACAGAATCGGCATGTGCAGGAGCATTGAAAGTTTCTCTGTCAGGAGACAACTATTATTTTGGCAGACTTGTGCATAAGCCACAGATTGGAGATTCAATCCGGGAGTTGGAAATTGAAGATATAAAAAGAAGTAATATTTTATTGTATATCACAGCATTTATTATGATTATTATTGTGCTTATTATAAGAAGTGCAGTGATGTGTTATTTTTGTTAATCAGACGAAAGGTTATCATTTATGGAAAAACAGATACATGGCGGGAATATCTATGACAAGGAAGTGTCACTTGATTTTTCGGTTAATATTAATCCGCTTGGAATGCCGGATGGAGTGCAGGACGCAATTCTTAATAATATCAGCGGATATGAGACATATCCTGATATCAGGTATACGGCGTTAAGAGAGGCAGTTGCCGGTAAGGAGAGGGTACAGGCAGAAAGAATACTGTGTGGAAATGGTGCTTCTGAACTTATAATGGCTGTGGTAAGAGCAGTCAGACCTGATAAATGTGCAGTTGCAGCCCCATCTTTTTCGGGGTATGAACGCGCTGTCAGTGCGTATGGTGCAGAAACTGAATATTACAAACTTGATGAAAAGAATGGATTTGGTTATGCAGATGCATGCAGTCAGCTTAAGGATATGGATATCCAGATGTGTTTTATATGTAATCCCAATAATCCTACAGGAAACCTTATACCTGAAGGTATTCTTGTTAATATACTTGATATATGCAGGGACAGGAACATTGTAGTTGTAGCTGATGAGTGCTTTTTAAGGTTTAATCCGCAGTATGAAATTATAAGCTGTAAAAGATTTCTGGATGATTATGATAATCTTGTGATTATAAATGCATTTACAAAGTTTTATGCAATGGCGGGAATCAGATTAGGATATATGATGAGTGCCAATACAGAATTAATTAACAGGGTTTCATTACAGCTTCCGGAATGGAATGTGTCGTCTGTGGCACAGCGTGCAGGAATTGCAGCATTTGCGGATAAAGATTATGAGAAGCATACGCATGAACTTATTCAGAGGGAACGGCAGTTTCTTATCAATGAATTATCAGATATGAAATGTATTGTTTATCCGTCACAGGCAGATTATTTAACATTCAGACTGCCACAAAGTAAAGCAGGATGCATGCTACAGGAAGAATTATTAAAGCATGGGATACTTATACGGTCATGTGGGAGTTATCATAATATGCCGGCTGACTGCTACCGTATAGCAGTAAAGCAGCATGCAGATAATGAAGTTCTTATTAATAATATGAGACAGATACTGGAAGTGTAAAAGAAAGGCGGGGTGCAGTGATTATGGCAAAGAATCTTATGATTCAGGGAACTATGTCTAATGCAGGAAAGAGCATTATAACGGCAGGAATATTAAGAGTGCTGAAGCAGGACGGGTATAATGCAGCACCTTTTAAATCACAGAATATGGCATTGAATTCATACATAACAGCGGATGGTCTGGAAATGGGAAGAGGTTATGCAGGCAGAAGCGGCAGGAATAGCACCATGTGTAGAAATGAATCCCATATTGTTAAAGCCGACAAGCGATGTGGGTTCACAGGTTATTGTAAACGGAACACCGCTTAAAAATATGCCGGCTAAAGAATATTTCCAGTATAAAAAGAAACTGATTCCGGACATATTAAAAGCCTATGACACTCTTGACAGAAAATATGATGTGATAGTACTTGAGGGCGCAGGAAGTCCGGCAGAGATTAATCTTAAGAAAGATGATATTGTTAATATGGGAATGGCGGAGCTTGTAGATGCACCGGTGCTTCTTGTTGGAGATATTGACCGTGGTGGCGTGTTTGCGCAGCTTGTTGGAACAATCATGCTTCTTGAAGAAAAGGAACGCAGGCGCGTAAAAGGTCTGGTCATGAATAAGTTCCGTGGAGACAGGAAGATACTTGAGCCAGGTATAAAACAGTTATATGACATATGTCCGATTCCTGTTGCCGGGGTAATTCCTTATGTCAGGCTTGATATTGAAGATGAAGACAGCCTTGCTTCAAGGCTTGAAACATCGGACTCAGTTGTTTCAGGGGAAAAGCTGGATATAGTTGTAATAAGACTGCCTCATATTTCGAATTTTACGGATTTTAATGCACTCGAAAGGCTGCCGGAGGTTAATTTAAGATATGTCGATAAGGCAGAACAGATAGGAAATCCCAATCTTATAATTCTTCCGGGAAGCAAGAATACCATTAATGATTTAAAATGGCTGCGTAAGAATGGAATTGAAGCACAGATTATAAAATGTGCAAGGCAGGAGATACCTGTATTTGGAATATGTGGTGGTTACCAGATCTTAGGAAATGTTATTGATGATTCATGTAATGCAGAAACCGGTGAGGTTATTCCGGGAATAGGTCTTTTGCCGGTTACAACTACATTTACACTGTCTAAGCACCGTACAAGATCAAGAGGAATAATCTGCAGCCAGTCAGGAATGTGGGAAATGCTTGGAGAGAAAAAATGTGCCGGATATGAAATTCATATGGGAGAGAGTACTGTGAATGAAGGACAGGCACATGCATTTGCAAAAATATATAATACTGTCGATGGAACCGAATATATGGACGGATGTGTCTGTGGGAATGTGGCAGGAACTTATCTTCATGGAATATTTGATGAGAAAGAATTCTGTGACAGTTTTATAAACATGCTTGGTAAAAGATGTGGGATTGCGACACACGGCGGTTCAGACATGAGTTTTGAAGAATATAAGCAGAGAGAGTATGACAAGCTGGCAGATGCAATCCGTGAAAATATGGATATGAAGTATATATATGAAATTATGGGATTGTAGACAGCAGGAAGGGAGATACATTATATGAATAGTATAAAGAAGGCATATTACCATCTTCCTGGTTTGTTTGAATTCTATGAGTTGTATGAAGCATTTTTGCCGGTATATCGGGGGCACAGGGAGTATTTCTATGACTGGTGCGGGATTGGCTCAATATATGGTGCGCCTGCAGACTGTATCTGGGGCGGCGGACGAATAGGTTCCGGTGAAAAAAGTGTGCAGGAAGTTATGAATCTGATGAGTGAATATGGGATATCGGCAAGGCTGACATTCAGCAATTCACTGCTTCGCGAAGAACATTTAGCTGATGAAAAATGTAATGCGTTATGTAAGGCACTTAATGAAAGCAAAGGAATGAGCAATGGCGTGATTGTACATTCTGACCTTCTTGCCGGGTATATCAAGAAGCATTATCCGAATCTTTATCTTGTCTCATCGACAACGAAGGTGCTGACGGATTTCAATGATTTACTGGATGAAGTAAAAAGAGAAGATTTCCAGTATGTAGTGCCGGATTTCAGGCTGAATAAAGTATTTGACAAGCTGGTGAAGCTTACAGATAAAGAAAAGGATAAGGTGGAATTCCTGTGTAATGAGTGCTGCTGGTTCGGATGTTACGACAGAAAGAACTGCTATGAGATTGTGAGCCGCCAGAATCTTGGCGAGGACTGTTCCGACCATGTATGTGTTGCACCGGATTCACAGAGTGGATACCGGTTTTCTAAGGCAATGGAGAATCCAGCATTTATCAGTGTTGATGATATAAGGAATACATATATGCCAATGGGATTTTCCAATTTCAAGATAGAAGGGCGAGGACTTGGAAGCGCACTGGTGCTGGAATTCCTATTGTATTACATGATAAAGCCGGAGTATCAGATACATGTAAGAGAAGAGATATATCTGGATAATATGCTGGATATATTCTGAAAATATTATGAAACTAAGGAGGGCGTATGTCGGATATTATTAAGATAGAACATCTGAATAAATGTTTTGGCGATGTGAAGGCAGTTAACGACTTAAGTTTCCGCGTAAAGAAGGGAGAATTGTTCGCATTTTTAGGTGTAAATGGTGCTGGAAAAAGCACAACGATTTCTATTATATGCGGGCAGTTACGCAAGGACAGCGGAAATGTGTGGATTAAGGATAAAGAAGCAGACAGGGCAGGCAGTGAAACAAAGAGGCTGCTGGGAGTTGTGTTTCAGGACAGTGTTCTTGATAAACCTCTTACAGTTAAGGAGAATCTTAAAAGCAGGGCGGCGTTGTATGGAATTACTGGAAATGCATTTGAAAAAAGACTGGCAGAACTGGTGGAGATACTTGATTTCGGGGATTACATTAACAGACCGGTTGGTAAGCTGTCAGGCGGACAGAGAAGAAGAATTGATATTGCAAGGGCGCTGATTCACAGACCGGAGATACTGATTCTTGATGAGCCGACGACGGGACTTGACCCGCAGACAAGGCTTCTTATATGGAATGTTATTGAGAGACTTCGTACAGAGGAGAACATGACGGTATTCCTTACAACTCATTACATGGAGGAGGCGGCAAGTGCCGGATATGTTGTGATTCTTGATAAGGGAAGCATTGTGGCAGAGGGAACTCCTTTGGAATTAAAGAATGAATATGTTCATGATACGATATCTTTGTATGGAGTTACAGAGGATGAGATTAAAGCTTTGGAAACAGAGTACAAAGCAATCCGTGATGGTTACAGGATTCAGGTTAAGAACACACTTGAAGCTACGAAAATGATTGTGAAACATCAGGAGATATTCCGTGATTATGAAGTCGTAAAAGGCGGTATGGATGATGTATTTCTTGCTGTGACTGGGAAAATATTGGGAGGTGGTCAGTGATGAAAGAGATAACCGCACTTGTAAGCAGAAACAGAAAACTCTTTTTTAAGGACAAAGGAATGTTATTCTCATCAATGATAACTCCGGTAATTCTTATTGTTTTGTACGCAACATTTTTAGCAAATGTATACAAAGATTCTTTTGTTTCTGCAACTAAGGACATGATTGATTTACCAGACAAAATAATTAACGGCACAGTGGCAGCACAGTTAGCTGCGGCACTTCTTGCAGTAAGCTGTGTAACTGTTACATTCTGCGTCAATCTTACGATGGTTCAGGACAGAGCCAGCGGAGCAAGAAAAGATTTTGATGTTTCGCCTGTAAGCAAAACAAAGATTTATATAGGATATTTCTTATCAACAGTACTTAATTCGCTTATGGTTAATGGCACAGCACTTGCATTATGCCTGCTTTACATATTGAAAATGGGCTGGTATATGAGTGCGTCAGATGTAATATTTGTTATATTGGATATGATTCTTCTTGTGTTATTCGGAAGCACGCTTTCAAGCATTGTAAGCTATCCGTTAAAGACGCAGGGGCAGTTGTCGGCGGTTGGAACTATTGTAAGTGCAGGGTATGGATTTGTGTGCGGTGCATACATGCCGATATCTAATTTTAGTTCAGGGCTGCAGAAAGCATTGTCCTACCTTCCGGGTACATACGGAACTTCCCTGGTTAAGAACCACATGCTCAATGGAGTGTATAAAGAGATGGCAGACACAGGGCTTCCGTCAGAAGCGGTCACAGTCATAAGGAACACTCTGGACTGTAATCCTGTATTCATGGGACATGTCGTTGGCGTGCCACAGATGTATTTAATTATGGCTGGAAGCATAGTTGTATTCGGAGCAGTTTATCTTCTGATTATCATGATTCGGGAGAGATAATAATCTTAATATAATCTTAATATCATATAAAAATGCTTAACCCCTTTTTTAACATAATTCTGGTAGATTTCAATTATGTTAGAAAAGGGGAATTTTTTATGTTTGACAACAGGATAAGAAAACATTTGTCATCATTCCGGGTTATAACAATTGGATTTGGTGGATTAATCATATTAGGAGCATTGCTTCTTATGCTGCCGGTTTCATCAGCCAGTGGCTGTGTAACACCGTTTGGTGATGCATTATTTACATCTACATCAGCGGTATGCGTTACCGGATTAGTAGTACTGGATACAGGAAGCTACTGGTCTTCATTTGGACAGCTTGTAATAATTACGCTTATACAGATAGGAGGGCTTGGTGTAATTACTGTTGCCGTTGCATTTTCTTTATTGTCAGGAAAGAAAGTGTCTTTAATGCAGAGAAGCTTTATGCAGGAATCTGTATCAGCACCGGTGGTTGGAGGAATAGTCAGGCTTACCGGATTTATATTAAAAGGAACATTTATCATAGAATTATCAGGAGCATTGCTTATGATGCCGGTATTCTGCAGAGATTATGGATTGAAAGGAATCTGGTTTGCAATATTTCATTCAATATCAGCATTCTGTAATGCAGGATTTGATGTGCTAGGAACAGCGGATAATCAATTTGCTTCAATGACGACATATGCCTGTAATCCTGTTATTAATATTACATTGATGCTTCTTATTGTGATAGGTGGAATTGGATTTGTTACGTGGGAAGATATTAAGAATAATAAGTATCATTTTAAAAGATATAAGATGCAGAGCAAATTAATAATTGTTACAACAGCCGTTCTTATAACAGTACCTGCAATTATATTTATGATAAATGATATGATGACTGGAAGCGAGAGAATGCCTATATTTAAGGCACTTTTTCAATCAGTGACATTAAGGACTGCTGGATTTAATACGGTTGACCTTAATGCAATGAAACAGGCATCTGTAATGATTATGATAATTCTTATGCTTATAGGTGGTTCACCAGGTTCAACAGCAGGTGGTATGAAAACAACTACATTTGCAGTTCTTATGGGAAACATGGTTGCAACATTTAAGAGAAATAAGAATATTCATTTTTTTGAAAGAAGAATAGATAACGATACAGTTAAAAATGCAGCTACGATAGCTATGATGTACATTACATTATTTGTTACAGGTGCATTTATTATAAATGTCACAGATGGAATTTCATTAGGAAAATGTCTTTTTGAAACAGCATCAGCAGTAGGTACGGTCGGATTGACATTAGGTATTACTCCACAACTTGGAATATTATCAAGAATTGTTCTTATTATTCTTATGTTTATGGGCAGAGTTGGCGGTCTTACATTAATATATGCTGCTTTTTCTAGAAATGGAAACAGCTATTCAAAATTTCCTGAAGAAAAGATTAATATAGGATAGGAGCACAATATGAAAAAGAATGTATTACTTATAGGAGCCGGAAGATTTGGAAAACATATGGCTATGCAGCTTAATCAGCTTGGACATCAGGTGATGGCAGTTGATACTGATGAGAACAGAATTAACGATGTTATGAATATAGTCACAAATGCACAGATTGGAGACAGCACGAATGCTGAATTTTTAAAATCATTAGGTGTTGGAAATTTTGATGTGTGTATGGTGACAATTGGTGACAGTTTTCAGAATTCGCTGGAAACGACATCACTGTTAAAGGAACTTGGAGCCAGATATGTGGTATCAAGAGCTGAGCGGGATGTACAGGAAAAATTCCTGCTGCGTAATGGTGCAGATGCGGTTGTATATCCTGAAAAACACGAAGCAAAGTGGGCTGCAATACGCTACACTGCGGACCATATTCTTGATTTAATACAACTGGATAATACTCATGCAATTCTTGAAGTGGAAGTTCCTGAGTCGTGGTTAGGAAAAAGTATTATTGAACTTGATATAAGAAAAAAATATGGAGTAAACATAATGGCTATAAAGCATAATGACTCAATAAATGTAAATGTTGAACCAGATATTGTACTTACAGAAGATATTACATTACTTGTGTTAGGAGATTATAAAAATCTGAAAAAATGCTTTAAGGTTTAAGATTAGGGGGCATGAGCATGAAGACGGGATTAATTATAATAATACTGATAGTTGTGATATTATTATTTATGGCAGCAGGATGGTATGTTATGAATAAAATAGACGGATTTATGAACAGAACAAGAAGAACAAATGACAAAGATACAATGAATGCTGTATTGAATGAAAGTGATGATAACGAAAAAAAGAGATATTAAATTGAAAATGTGTTATTATACACAAAATAAAATAAGGTGGTAATTATAACGGAAAAGACATTAAAAAAACTTGTAAAAGAATTCTTAATAACAATAGGCTTTTTAAGCATTGCAACAGTAATAGGAATGCTGCTTATATATATTGGATTTACAGAATCAAATGTTATTATGGTATATCTTCTGTGCGTGCTTTTGCTTTCGATATTCACTAATGGATATATCTGGAGTGTGGTGGGTTCGCTTGTAAGTGTTGTTCTGATGAATTTCTTCCTGACAGAACCAAGATTTACTTTTCATACATATGACACAGGATATCCGCTCACATGTGTTATTATGCTTGCTGCGTCAATGCTTACAGGAACTCTGGAATCTAAACTGAAAAAACATGTTCGTATGTCAGAACAGGCTGCTTACAGGGAAAAGACACTACAGTTAAGGGCTAATCTTTTAAGGACGATTTCACACGATTTAAGAACACCACTCACATCAATATCAGGTAATGCCAATAATCTTATGTACAATTATGATAAGCTTGATAATGATACGAGAGAGCAGATATTTACAGATATATATGATGATTCAGAATGGTTAATCAGTCTTGTAGAGAATATATTGTTTGTAACAAGATTTGAGGATGGAACAGTAACTCTTAATATGTCTGACCAGCTGATAGATGAAGTTATTGCTGAAGCGTTAAAACATATCAACAGAAAAAGCTGTGAACATAAAATACATGTGGATTGCGGCAAAGAACTGCTTCTTGTGAGAATGGATGCCAGACTTATAATACAGGTTATTATTAATATAGTCGATAATGCGATAAAGTATACACAGGAAGGCTCTGATATATATATTAAAGCAAGAAAAGAAGGCAGATATGTAATTATATCCATTGAAGATAATGGCGCGGGAATACCTGATGACATGAAAGAAAATGTATTTGATACATTTTTTACCTGTAACAATGAAATTGCAGATAACAGAAGAAGTCTCGGACTTGGGTTATCTTTATGTAAAACTATTATAAATGCACATGGAAGTGAACTGGAATTAAGGGATAATACACCATATGGATGCATTTTTGAATTCAAGCTGCAGTTAAGCGAGGTACATTTAAATGAATAAAACACAGGTTCTTGTAGTTGAGGATGATTCACCAATAAGAAATCTTATAACAACAACATTAAAAACTAATAATTACAGGTATTTAACTGCTGTGAATGGAGAGAGTGCTATTTCACAGACTGCATCACATAATCCTGATATAATTCTGCTAGACTTAGGACTTCCTGATATAGATGGAGTGGAAGTTATAAAAAAGATAAGAACATGGACTAATACACCAATAATTGTTATAAGCGCGAGAACTGAAGATGCGGATAAGATAGAGGCACTTGATGCAGGGGCAGACGATTATCTTACAAAGCCGTTTTCAGTAGATGAGCTTCTTGCAAGATTACGTGTAACAGTAAGAAGACTGTCGCTTATGCAGACAGATATGACTCAGAATACAAGTGTATTTGAGAATGGAGATTTAAAAATTGACTATGCAGCTGGCTGTGCATATCTGAATGGAGAGGAGCTGCATCTTACACCTATTGAATATAAGCTTCTCATATTATTATCAAGAAATGTCGGAAGAGTGCTGACATACACTTATATTACTAAGAATATATGGGGCAGTTCATGGGAAAATGATCTGGCATCACTTAGAGTATTCATGGCAACATTAAGAAAGAAAATTGAAAAAGATGTCAATTCCCCGCAGTATATACAGACGCATATTGGTATAGGATACAGAATGCTAAGAGTATAATTATGGATTCCCTCATAAAAATGTAAAACCTGTAAAGTAAAAAAGATTAAGCGATATTGTATGAATTTACTTTTATACAATATCGCTTTTATGTGTTTATTTATCCCAGTTAAATGAATAAGAGACAGCTTTTTTCCACATTCTGACCTTGGAATCACGCTCATTCTGGCTGATTTCAGGGTCAAATGTTCTGTCTACAGACCAGTTCTTTCTTATGTCGTCGGTACTTTTCCAGTAACCAACTGAGAGTCCGGCAAGGTAAGCCGCGCCCATGGCAGTTGTTTCAACACATACAGGTCTGTTTACAGGAGCGCCGGATATATCAGCCTGCATCTGCATAAGAAGGTTGTTAGCACTAGCTCCACCATCGACCTTAAGAGAAGAAAGTTCTATGCCTGAATCTGCTTTCATTGCAGTAAGAACATCGTTTACCTGATAAGCGATTGATTCAAGTGTGGCGCGTATAATGTGGTATTTGTTGACACCACGGGTTATTCCTAAGATAGTACCTCTTGCGTACTGGTCCCAGTATGGCGCACCAAGTCCTGTAAATGCGGGAACAACGTAGCATCCGTTGGTATCAGGAACTTTTCTTGCCATATATTCCGAATCCTGTGAAGAATCAATAAAATGCATTTCGTCACGAAGCCACTGTATGGCAGCTCCGGCTACATATATCGAGCCTTCAAGGGCATATGTGACTTTACCGTCAAGTCCCCATGCAATAGTAGTAACAAGACCGTTCTTTGAGAAAATAGGATTTTCTCCAGTATTCATAAGAAGGAAGCAGCCTGTTCCATATGTATTCTTGGCCTCTCCGGCATCAAAACAGGTCTGTCCGAAAAGTGCAGCCTGCTGGTCGCCGGCAGCTCCTCCGATTGGGATAGGACAGCCGAAGAATTCAGCGGAGGTCTCACCAAATATGCTGCTTGACGGGACTGCCTTTGGAAGCATGCATTTTGGAATATCAAGCTCTTTTAAGATGTCATCATCCCATTCAAGTGTATTAATGTTGAAAAGCATTGTTCTTGATGCATTGGAATAATCTGTGGCGTGAACCTGACCTTTGGTAAGTTTCCAGATTAACCATGTTTCAATTGTGCCAAAAAGCAGATCTCCTTTTTCGGCACGCTCACGGACACCTTTAACATTATCAAGAATCCATTTTAACTTGGTTCCAGAAAAATATGCATCAATAACAAGACCGGTTTTATTACGGATTGTTTCTGTAAGCCCTTTCTTTTTAAGAGAATCTGCATATTCTGAAGTTCTTCTGCACTGCCATACGATAGCATTGTATACAGGTTCACCAGAATGTCTGTCCCATACAACTGTTGTTTCACGCTGGTTGGTTATTCCTATTGAGGCAATATCTGACGCATTAGCACCTACATTTGCAAGAGCCTGCCTGGCAACTTCCAGAATTGTTGACCAGATTTCATCTGCATCATGTTCAACCCAACCGGGTTTTGGGAAATATTGTGTAAATTCTTTCTGTGCAACACTGCACATCTCGCCACTTCTGTTGAAAAGAATACAGCGGTTGCTTGTTGTTCCGGCATCAAGAGCCATTATGTATTTTGCCATGTTAAAGTCCCCTTTATATAATTTTCTTAAACATATCCAGTTGATAGTTATTTTATATTTAAATTATTGTTTTATCAATGTATTAATGATAAAATAGGAACGGTATTTTGAGCAATGTGGGTTTATAGGATATTACTGGTACAAAGGAGGCAGCTATGGTAGACATGAGCAGATACAATAAGTTAAGGATTAACCCTGATAGATATAATTATGATCTGGCTACGAATCTTCCATTAAGAAGAACTTTTTGGAGAATAGCTGATAAAACAGTACTTTTTAATAACAAAACATATTGCATACTGGCGATAGATATAGAGAATTTTCATCTTATTAATAAGTGGTATGGTCGTGAAACTGGTGATGAGCTTCTTATAGAGATTGGAAAAGCTCTTAAGATGATAGATGCCGGGTATGGAACAATTTCCGGATATATGGGTGGAGACAATTTCTGTGTTATATTTGAAGAGAACGATGATATAATTAATATTATCAGAGAAAAGATATCAGGTATTGTTAACGGATACAGGGGATATGATATTACAAGGGCATATTATGGTGCATATAAGACAGCAGATAAGGATATAACCACTGGAGAGATGTGTGATTATGCGTATGGAGCGCTAGAGATAGCAAAACAGCGCCCTGATAAGGACATATGCTGGTATGATGAGAGTATGGCAAGGGAACAGGAAGCAGAAGCAAGGCTTATGCCGGAGATATGCAGTGCAATGGATAATGGAGAATTTACATTTTATTTGCAGCCAAAGTGTATATTACAGACAGGTAAGATTATTGGTTCTGAGGCACTTGTGAGATGGATAAGTCCTGAGAAAGGATTTATTTCGCCTGGACAGTTTATTCCGTTGCTTGAAAAAAACGGATTCATAAATAAACTTGATGTGTATATATGGGATAAAGTATGTCAGACTATAAGAAGATGGCTTGATGAGGGAAGAACAGCACTGCCAATATCAATAAATGTTTCGAGAGCAGATATATACTCTATGGATGTTGTAAGAATACTTAAAGACATGATTGAAAAATATAATATTTCAACAGAGTATATTGAAATAGAGATTACAGAGAGTGCATATGTGGAGAATGGCTCTATAATTAAGGATACAGAGAAGGCATTTAAGGATGCAGGTTTTAAGATTCTTATAGATGATTTTGGAAGTGGATATGAAATTTCTCGATCTTAATTCGAAAAATAATGATAAAGGTGTAAGCATTATAACTTCAGTTCTTGATATGGCAAGACAGTTGGATCTTCCGGCTATTGCTGAGGGTATTGAGACTGATGAACAGCTTAAGCTGCTTGAACTTTTAGGCTGTGAATATGCACAGGGATACTATTATTACAGACCTATGCCTATAAGTGATTTTGAGAAGCTAGTTGATAATAAGGATAACGTAGCGGATAAGCTTATTATTTTAAGAACAAGAAAGAATGATAAGTCTTATCTTAAGGAGATAACTGATTACTTCTGGAAGATTGCAGATGTTGATCTGGATACGGGAGCATATCACTTTATAAGAAGGGCAGATGAGCCTGATTATGTTATGACACCGAGACCTAAGACTATTGCAGAATATGCAGACAGATATATTAAGTATGGTGTTATTCACCCAGAAGATGTTTCGATTTACAAGGAAGCTATTGATTTTAACAGAATTAAGAAACATCTTGATGAGGGGAAAGAAAGAGGAAGATACCAGATAAGATATAATATGGATGGAACATACAAATGGTATGTATTTGAGGTTACTAAGCCAACAAATTATTCTGAGGATAACAGGAGAGTGCTTTTCTCATGGAAAGAAGCTGATTATCAGGCAGGTGCAAGAGAAGATGCAATGGATATTATATATAATACATTTATTAAGATACTCAGAGCCGATTTCCTGCATGACAGATATGAGCTTATAAAGTCAACTCAGGAGGATATAATTAGAGATGCCGGATTATCAGGCAGCATTAAGGAATATATTGATAAATATATTGATATGGGAGTAGTTCATCCGGAGGATGCCATGGTATATAGAGATTTTGTCAATCCGGACAAGGTGCTTGAACATTTCAGAAATAATAAAAAATCATTAAGATTGAGATACAGACGGCTTCTTGATGGAGAGTATAAGTGGGTGGAGATGACAGTATCAAAGAGCAAGGATTACAGTGAAGACATACCCGTGTTTATATTTTATCTCAGGGAAGTAAGATATATATGAGAATACGATAGTTTCTGAAACAAAGAAAGAGAAGTAACTATGTTAAACAATAGTAACAATTGTTATTATGAATAACTTTACAACCTTTTCTTTCAATGATATTATGTGTGTTGCTAAAAGAATGTACAGCTAAGGAGGCATTATGGCACAGGAAATATTAAATGTGAGCCAGCTTAAGGTTGGTGTTGAAGATAAAGAAATACTTCATGGGGTTGATCTTTCTCTTAATAAGGGAGAGACTCATGTACTTATGGGACCTAACGGAGCAGGTAAGTCTACTCTTGGTTATGCTCTCATGGGTAACCCAAGATATGAGATATTAGGTGGTAAGGTTACATTTAACGGAGAAGATTTACTTTCTAAGAATGTTGCTGAGAGATCACAGGCAGGTCTTTTTCTGTCTTTCCAGAATCCTATTGAGGTTCCTGGTATCACACTTGGTAATTTTATAAGAAGTTCTATGGAGCAGCGTGGAAAGAAGATGACATACTTCAAGTTCAAGAAGCTCCTTCAGGAGAAGATGGAATTCCTTCAGATGGATCCATCATATATGGACAGAGACCTTAATGTTGGTTTCTCAGGTGGTGAGAAGAAGAAAGCTGAGATATTACAGCTTCTTATGCTTGAGCCTTCTCTTGCTATTCTTGATGAGACTGACTCAGGACTTGATGTAGATGCTGTTAAGACAGTATCGCTAGGTGTTGAAGAATATCAGAAGACTCAGAACGGAGCACTTCTTATTATCACTCACAGCACACGTATCTTAGAGGCACTTAAGGTGGATTATACTCATGTTCTTGTCAATGGTAATGTTGTTGCAACAGGCGACAGTGCTATGATTGATGATATCAATGAGAATGGTTTCGAAAGATTCATCAGGTAATTAAGGCTCGGAGGCTTGTAATGGAAGAAAAGACATTTGTAGATGACATAAACAGAAGTGTTTATGATATTAAGAACGAAGAGAAAGACGCTTACAGAATAAAGCAGGGTCTTACTCCTGAAATCGTTGAGAAGATATCAGAAGAGAAGCATGATCCTGCTTGGATGAGAGAGTTCAGACTTAAGTCATTAGAGATATATAATAATATGCAGGTGCCTGACTGGGGTCCGTCTATTGATGGACTCAATATGGATAATATTGCTACTTATGTTCGTGCCAATACGAATATGAAGGGTGACTGGAAGGATGTACCAGAAGAGATTAAGGATACATTTGACAGATTAGGTATTCCTAAGGCGGAGAGAGAGTCGTTAGCCGGAGTTGGAGCACAGTACGACTCAGAGCTTGTATACCATAATGTCCGTAAGGAGGTTGCTGACCAGGGTGTTGTATACACTGATATGGAAAGTGCACTTACAGGTGAATATGCAGATATGGTACACGAGCATTTTATGAAGCTTATTACACCACAGGATCATAAGTTCGCAGCACTTCACGGAGCTGTATGGTCTGGTGGTTCATTTGTGTATGTACCAAAGGGAGTTAATCTTGAGATTCCTCTGCAGTCATATTTCAGACTTAATGCTGCAGGAGCAGGACAGTTTGAGCATACACTTATTATTGTTGATGAGGGTGCAAGCCTTCACTTTATTGAAGGATGTTCAGCACCTAAATATAATGTTGCCAATCTTCATGCAGGTGCGGTTGAACTTTTTGTGGCTAAGAATGCAAAGCTTCGTTACTCAACAATTGAGAACTGGAGCAAGAATATGTATAATCTTAACACTAAGAGAGCAACTGTTGCTGAAGGTGGTAAGATTGAATGGGTTTCAGGCTCATTTGGTTCGCATGTATCATATCTGTATCCTATGAGTATCCTTAATGGAGAACGCTCAAGCTGTGAATTCACAGGAATTACATTTGCAGGAGCAGGACAGAACCTTGATACAGGTATGAAGGTAGTTCATAATGCACCAGGTACAACATCAGTTGTAAGTACTAAGTCAATATCTAAGGGTGGCGGAATCAGTACTTTCAGAAGTGCGGTAACAATGACTACCAAGGCTAAGAAGAGTAAATCATCAGTTTCATGTCAGTCACTTATGATAGATGATATTTCAAGATCTGATACAATTCCGGCTATGGATATCCGTGTTAATGATGCGGATGTAGGACATGAGGCAACAATTGGACGAATCAGTGATGATGCTGTATTTTATCTTATGTCAAGAGGAATTCCGGAAGATGATGCGAGAGCAATGATTGTTTCAGGATTTGCTGATAATGTATCTAAGGAGCTTCCACTTGAGTATGCAATGGAGATGAATAATCTTATCCGTCTTGAGATGAAGGGCAGCATTGGTTAAGTTAATCAGAGTGAGGAATATGATATGATAGGTATCGAAGAAAAGGACATGATAATAAACCGTATCCCAGCCAAGACATGGAATCATCTTCATATGAACCAGAGCAGGGTTGGAGAGGTTGTGATTAATCGTACAGGTGAGTTAAATGCTTCTGTTAATGATGTAAGTCTCATTGATGATGGAAAGCTTAATAATGGTGAGCTTAACAATATCATTGGTGGATGTGGTCAGGAGATTACAGAGGCAGCTAGGAAATCACAGACTGAACCTGTATATTATATAACAGATAAGAAGAATGCAGGCTTCGTAAGACTTGATTTCAATTATGGCAGGAACAATGCAGACATTAATGTTGTTGGTATTGAGACTAAAGAGAATGCCAGCATTGATGTTTACATGGATTTTAATGGAGATAAAGATGGAGAAGGCTTTGCAGCAGTACAGACAAGATTATATGCTGCCAAGGATTCGGTTATCCGTCTTATCCAGATTCAGAGGGTAGGCAGTGAGACAACATTTATTAATGATATCGGTGGTTACTGTGAAGATGGTGCAAGAATTGAACTTGTGCAGCTTTATTTAAGCGGAAAGAACAGATACGAAGGCTGTGAGATTAAGCTTGCAGGTGATGGAAGTTCTATGTCTGCAGAGATTGGATATGTTGCAGCAGGTAAAGAAAGACTTGATATGAACTACTGCGTAAGACATACCGGCAAGAAGACAGAATGTGCAATCAATGCGGCAGGTGCATTGAGAGATACAGCATTTAAGCTGTTCAGAGGAACTATTGATTTCGTTAAGGGTTCAGCAGGTTCTGTAGGTAATGAGAAGGAAGAAGTTCTTCTTATTGATGAAAAATGTGTCAACCAGACTATTCCTATTATTCTATGTGCAGAAGAAGATGTTGTCGGTAATCACGGTGCAACTATAGGAAAGCCTGATGAGGAGCTTTTATTCTATCTTGAATCAAGAGGAATACCGGCACAAGAATGTTATAATATGCTGGCAGCAGCTAAGCTTTTAGCTGTATGCGGCAAAATCCCTGATGATGGTATCAGGAACGAGATACATGACTACATTAAAGAGGTTTATTAATGAGTGAGTTAAGTAAGACGATTGAGTCTATAAGAAAAGATTTCCCACTTATTTCGGGAAGCAATATTGCATATCTTGATAATGCAGCGACTACACAGAAGCCACAGGCTGTTCTTGATGCAGTTAATAAGTATTATCAGGAGATGAACGCCAATCCGTTCAGAGGTGTATACGAATTAAGTGAGATTGCTACAGAAAGTTATGAGAATGCAAGAAAGGCAGTAGCTCATTTTATTGGTGCTAAAGATGCAAGCCAGATAGTATTTACAAGAAATGCTACAGAGAGTCTTAACTTAATTGCATACAGTTATGGAATGAATTTCATTAAAGAAGGTGATGAGATTGTTGTTAGTGTTATGGAACACCACAGCAATTTCCTTCCATGGAAGCAGGTTGCAGAGAAATGTGGAGCGGTATTAAAGCAGCTTACACCTGATGAGAATGGAGAGATTACAGACAAGTCTTTAGAGGTTATCACAGATAAGACTAGGCTTGTAGCAGTTACCCAGGTTTCTAATGTATTAGGAAGAGTTAATGATATAAAGCATATTGCAGAGGTTGCACATGCACATGGTGCGGTTATTGTGGCTGACGGAGCACAGAGTGTTCCTCATATGCCGGTTAATGTAACAGATCTTGATGTTGACTTCCTTGTATTTTCTGGACATAAGATGTTATCACCTATGGGAATCGGAGCATTATATGGAAAGAAAGAGCTTCTTGACAAGATGCCACCATTCTTAAGCGGTGGTGAGATGATTGAGATTGTTCACTGGGACAGAGTTAAATATGCAGAGGTTCCACATAAGTTTGAGGCAGGAACTGTTAATACTGGCGGTGCAGTCGGACTTCATGCGGCAATTGATTATATTAACAATGTTGGATTTGAAACAATTATGGCACAGGAGCGAAAGCTTACTAAGATTGCTGTTGATGCCATTAATGACATGAAGGGAGTTAACTTAATAGGTTCTTCGAAGGCAGAAGACCATGAGGGTATAGTCACATTTACAATTGACGGAGTACACCCACATGATGTTGCTTCTATACTTGATTCACAGCATATTGCAGTAAGAGCAGGACATCACTGCGCACAGCCATTAATGGATTTCCTTAAGGTTAATTCAACAACGAGAGCAAGCTTTGCTTTCTATAACACAGAAGAAGAAGTACAGCATTTTATAGAAGAACTATCTAAGATCAGGGGGCTTATGGGATATGGAGACTAAAACTTTTTATAATGAGGTTCTTACGGACCATAACATGCATCCATATCATAAGCATGATATAGACAATGCAGACTTAGAGCTTGAGGGTGTTAATCCAAGCTGTGGAGATGACATAATCTTAAAGCTTAAGTTTGATGATGCTAAGAAAACTATTGTTGATGGGGCATTTACAGGAGATGGCTGTGCAATATCGCAGGCATCAGCAGATATAATGCTTGAGCTTATCATTGGAAAGCCTATTGATGAGGCCGTACATCTTTCAGAACTTTTTCTTAAGATGATTAAGGACGAGGCAACTGAGGAAGAGATTGATGAGCTTGATGAAGCCGGAGCATTAAGAGATATCTCTCATATGCCAGCAAGAGTTAAATGTGCAGTACTTGGCTGGCACACAATGGAAGAGATGGTAGAGAACCTTAAGAATGTTTAGAATGTAACCCAATCACTTATAATATGGTGATTGGGTTTTAATGTTTGTAGATAAGAATGGAGTAAATATGGAAAAGGAATTAGTTAAGCAGCAGCTTCTTACAGGAGAACGTGCTCTTTTTGCAAGCAAAGACCTTCGTATTGAAGATTCTATATTTGATGATGGTGAGTCTCCATTAAAGGAGAGCAGTAATATAGAGCTTGTAAACAGCAGCTTTAAGTGGAAATATCCACTCTGGTACTGTAACAATGTCAATGTAAAGGACTGTTATTTCTTTGAGATGGGAAGAGCAGGAGTATGGTACACTAACGATATTAATGTTGAGGATACAATTATTGAAGCACCTAAGAATTTCAGAAGATGTAACAGATTAGGCCTTAAGAATGTGGAATTTGTCAATGCAGAGGAAACTCTCTGGAGCTGTGATAATGTTACTATGACAAATGTAGTGGCAAAGGGTAATTATTTTGCAATGAACAGCAACGATATGAAGATTGATGGTCTTAAGCTTGTTGGCAATTATCCATTTGACGGAAGTAAGAATCTTGAGATAAGAAATTCAAGACTTATGAGCAAGGATGCTTTCTGGAATGCTGAAAATATAACAGTGTATGATTCATACATTTCAGGTGAGTACCTTGGCTGGAATTCAAAGAATCTTACGTTTATTAACTGTACAATAGAGAGCCTTCAGGGATTATGCTACATTGATAATCTTGTTATGAAGAACTGCAAGCTTATTAATACAACACTTGCTTTCGAGTATTCAACTGTAGATGCTGATATCACAAGCAGGGTTGACAGCGTGTTAAATCCAACTTCCGGAACTATAACAGCAGACAGTATAGATAAGCTTATAATTGAGAAGGATAAGGTTAATCCTTCGCTTACTAAGATAGTATGCAGGAATTAATAAGTAGAATTAAGAAGGGAAATCCGAGAATGAAATATGATTTTGATACAGTAGTGAACCGCCGTAATACGGATTCTTTAAAATGGAATGTGGCAGAGAATGAACTTCCTATGTGGGTTGCTGACATGGATTTTAAGACGGCACCTGAGATAACTGAGGCTATTAAGGCAAAGGCAGACCTCGGTGTATACGGTTATACTGAGATATCAAAGGACTGGTATGACGCATACACAGGCTGGTGGGAAAGACGCCACAATTTCAGGATGGAAGACGACTGGCTTATGTTTGTAACAGGCGTTATACCTGCAATATCAAGCTCTGTAAGAAAGCTTACGACACCAGCAGAGAATGTTGTAATCATGACACCTGTATACAACATTTTCTTTAACAGTATTCTTAATAATGGCAGAAATGTGTTACAGAGCCAGCTTGCATATGAGAATGGCAGGTATGTAATAGATTTTGAAGACCTTGAAGTTAAGCTCAAGAACCCACAGACAACACTTCTTATTCTGTGCAACCCACAGAATCCGGGTGGAAATGTGTGGAGTAAGGAAGAACTTGCACGTATCGGAGAGCTTGCTTACAAGTATGGAGTTGTTGTTATATCTGATGAGATTCACTGCGAGCTTACAGACCCGGGCATTGATTATGTGCCATTTGCAAGTGTTTCGGAGGTGTGTAAGAAGATATCTGTAACATGCATAGCACCTACGAAAACATTTAACATGGCAGGCTTACAGACAGCAGCAATATGTGTGCCGGACGAACGACTACGTCACAAGGTATGGCGTGCAATCAATACCGATGAGGTAGCTGAGCCAAATGTGTTCGCAGTAGATGCGGCTATAGCTGCATTTACAAAGGGCGAAGAATGGCTTGAGCAGTTAAGAGCATATATCTATGAGAATAAACAGATTACCGAAAAGTTCATAAAGGATAATATTCCGGGAGTGTCAATGGTGGAATCACATGCGACTTATCTTTGCTGGCTTGATGTGTCTGATATCACAGACAATTCAACAAGGCTTGCGGCATATATAAGAAAGAATACAGGACTTTTCCTGTCAGCGGGAGAAGGCTTTGGCGGAGATGGAAAACATTTCTTAAGACTGAATGTTGCATGTCCTAAGACAACTTTAATGGATGGGCTTGAAAGACTTAAAAATGGCATATTGAGTTTTGACAGGTAGTGGGTTACAATAATATATAGTGTGTAAACACATATGAGATACATGAGAGTATATAATAATATTATGCGAGGAGATAATGATATGAATATTGTATGTTTAGACCTTGAGGGCGTTCTTGTACCAGAGATATGGATTGCATTTGCAGAGGCAAGCGGAATCCCAGAGCTTAAGAGAACAACAAGAGACGAACCAGATTATGATAAGCTTATGAACTGGAGATTAGGCATTCTTAAGGAGCATGGTCTTGGACTTAAGGAGATTCAGGATACTATTGCTAAGATAGACCCAATTCCGGGAGCAAAGGAATTCCTTGATGAATTAAGAAGCATAACACAGGTTATCATTATTTCAGATACATTTACACAGTTTGCTACTCCGCTTATGAAGAAGCTGGGCTGGCCAACTATTTTCTGTAATTCACTTGAGGTAGCTGACAATGGCGAGATTACAGGTTTCAAGATGCGTTGTGAGCAGTCAAAGCTTACAACAGTTAAGGCTTTACAGTCTATTGGTTATGATACTATTGCATCAGGAGACAGCCACAATGACTTAGGAATGATTAAGGCAAGCAAGGCAGGATTCCTCTTTAAGAGTACAGAGCAGATTAAGGCTGATAATCCTGAATTAGAGGCATTTGATACATATGATGAGCTTTTAGCTGCTATTAAGAAGGCACTTTAAGATGCATCAAAGGTAAAAGGGGTTACTATGTTATTAGAAGAGATACTCAAGCAGGAGCAGGAAAGATTCATTAAAGAGAATCTCCTTTCTGATGAAATGCTTGAGTTATTAAAAGAAAATATTATGCCGTTTAACACACTGATGGCTTATTACAGATGCGCCATTATGGAGGTTGAGACTAAGTTCAAGGTGCTTAATGAGGAGTTCTCATTACAGTATGACAGAAATCCTATTGAGAGTATCAAGAGCAGAATTAAGTCTATGGATGGCATATTTAAGAAGGCGAAGAAGAAAAATATTCCTATAACAATGGAAGGCATTGAGGAAGGTATAAGAGATATTGCGGGGGTAAGAGTAATATGCTCTTTCCCGGAAGATATCTATATGCTTGCCGACTGCCTGTTAAAGCAGGACGATGTAGTGCTTGTCGAGAGAAAGGATTATATCAAGAATCCTAAGCCAAGCGGTTACAGAAGTCTTCACCTTATAATTGAGATACCGATATTCCTTCAGAATGAAAAGAAGATGATGAAGGTTGAGGTTCAGTTCCGTACAATTGCCATGGATTTCTGGGCGAGCGTGGAGCATAAGGTTCGTTATAAGAAGAATATTCCAGATTCTGAAGCAGAACAGCTGGCTGCAGAATTGTCTTCATGTGCAGATCAGATTGCTGCAATGGATAACAAGATGGAAGAGATTCGCCGCAGAATTGCAGAAGCGGAGGAAAGAGAAGCTGAAAATAGTCCGGCTAAGCAGCCTCAGACGATAGGTGGGGTGATGCTTAAGAAGAGGCTGGAATCGGGGAGGTTTCCCTTTAAGAAGTAGGTAAGAAATGGCTCCCCGGAGAGGGGGCTGGGGATGGCTGTATGGTTTAATTGAAAACGCGCTCCCGCTCGGGCGAAGACGCAGCGGGTACTAAGTTTGTGGGGATTTGCCGCCTTGCGGCGGCTCTCCCCACGCACTAAGTACCGGCGTCTTCACACGGTTTCCAATTAAACCACACAACCACACCCAGCCCACCACCCCGGGGAGTTTTTATCTGCCAGCGTTGGGTGTTTGCACACCCTCGCTGTAGTGGTGGGGTGAGATGTGTGGTTCAGTTTTGGTCGCGTTGCTCCATCGCTGGGAATATAAAAGGAGGATTTTTTATGAAGGTTATATCTATTGTTGATGATGATTATGGAATTATGTTTAATAACAGACGTGTTTCTAAGGACAGTGTTCTGAATGAGTATATTATTAAGATGCTTGATGGCAGGAAGTTATGGCTTTCTTTATATAGTAAGCAGCTTTTTGGTGATTATGAAAATATTGAGGTTAATCAGGAGTTTGGTTTTGCTGGAAAGGACGATTTCTGTTTTGTTGAGGACTCTGAGATTGTTTCTTATGAGGATATGGTGGATGAGGTTTACCTGTATAAATGGAATAGGAAGTATCCTTCTGATGTGAAGTTTCCTAAGGACATGCTTAATAATTTTAAGCTGGAGGGTTCTACTGATTTTGAGGGTAATTCTCACGAGAAAATTACTGAAGAAAGATATGTAAGAAAGAAATAAGGAGTTATGATACATGCATAATATAAGGTTAGAAGTGCTAAGGAGAGTAACCGCATTTTTACTAGTGTTCTTTATTGCAGGAAGCGGATTTGGGTTAAGCGGTTGCTCTTCTAAGAAGGATAATCAGGCTGGTACTGTTGGTAGTACTGAGGTTCAGAGTACGGCTGTGGCAGATGATATGGCGTCTTTAGTATATCAGGGTGAACCATATGTTGTAATTAATGATAATAACCCAGCGTTTAATGATGCTGACTTCACGACTATATCATTTGAGAGTTACGGAGAACTGGATGGACTTGGAAGATGTACTACTGCATTTGCTAATATAGGTAAAGACATTATGCCTACTGAGAAACGTGGTGCAATTGGTGAAGTAAAACCTACGGGATGGCAGACAGCGAAATACGATAGTGTTGATGGTAAATATCTGTATAACAGGTGCCATCTTATAGGTTATCAGCTTACTGGTGAGAATGCCAATGAAAAGAATCTGATTACAGGAACAAGATATCTTAATGTTGATGGTATGCTGCCTTTTGAAAATATGGTGGCGGATTACATAAAGGAAACTGGTAATCATGTTCTGTACCGCGTAACACCTGTATTTTCTGGCGATAATCTTGTTGCCAGCGGTGTGCACATGGAGGCGAAGTCAGTTGAGGATAATGGCGAAGGAGTTCTTTTCAATGTGTATTGTTTTAATGCACAGCCGGGAATTGCTATTGATTATGCAACAGGCAGCAGCCATGCCGATGATTCGGTAGCGGAGAGTGGTTCACAGACGGTCTCAGACTCTGCAAATGTACAGACTTATGTGCTTAACACGAATACCAAGAAGTTTCATAAGGAGTCGTGCAGCAGCGCAAAGAGTATGGAGGCTTCCAACAGAAAGACTTATACGGGAAGCAGGCATGAGCTTATTGATATGGGATATGAGGCTTGTGGAGTGTGCAAGCCGTGATAATAAAGAAACAGCCGTGAAGTCTTGCGTATTACATAAGACCATACGGCTGTTTTGATTATATGAGCATATTATTCGATAAATGTTCCAACCAATTTAACAAGCATAGCAACGGTCATATCCATGCCTTCAACAGTAATATGTTCATAAGGACCGTGGTATGCGTGTCCTCCAGTTCCAAGGTTAGGGCATGGAAGTCCTTTGAAGCTTAACTGACAGCCGTCTGTTCCCCCTCGGATAGGAAGAATAAGCGGTGTTATATCAGCCAGTTCACAGGCTTTCTTTGCATTATCAATAAGATTCATGCAGCCCGCAATGATTTCGGACATATTCTTATACTGGTCTTTAATGGTGAGTGTAACAGTTCCCTTGCCCCATTTTTCATTCATATTCTTTTCGATTAATCGCAGAGTATTTTTCTTTGCTTCAAATAAATTCTTATCATGGTCTCTTACTATATAATTAAGCGAAGCCTCACTGACATCGCCAGACATGCTGACAAGATGGTAGAAGCCCTCGTAATCTTCTGTGCCGCGAGGGGTTTCCATAGCAGGAAGTGCATTGTTAATCTCCATTGCAACAAGACTGGCATTAATCATGGTGTCTTTGGCAGAACCTGGGTGTACATTGAAGCCTTTAATATGAAAATCCGCTTTGCATGCGTTGAAGTTTTCGTACTGAATCTCGCCTTCTGTGTCGCCGTCAATTGTGTAGGCGTATTTGGCACCGAACTGTTCTATGTTAAAATGTTCAGCTCCCATGCCGATTTCTTCATCAGGTGTGAATGCCACGCATATTGTTCCATGAGGTATATTGCCTTTCTGCAAATGTTCTATCATAGTAAGGATTTCAGCAATACCTGCTTTGTCATCAGCACCAAGTATAGTGCTTCCGTCTGATGTGATAAGTGTGCGTTCCTTAAGAGTGCCAAGATGAGGAAACTCATGCACAGACAGGGTTATTCCCGCAGGAAGTTTGAGTGATACACCATTAAAGTTTTCTGTTATTACTGGTGTAATATCGTGATTGCAATAATCGGACACGGTATCCATATGTGCAATAAATCCGATAGCAGGCACATTTTCATAACCTTTGGTTGCCGGAAGCTTACCGTACAGGTAACACATATCGTCAAGTACAATGTCCGATAAATTCAATCCTTCCATCTCATTTTTAAGAAATCTGGCTAACTCAAACTGGCATGCAGATGAGGGCGTGTTTTCACTGTTTTCATCACTTGGTGTACGGAAAGTGACATATTTTAATAATCTTTCATATGCTTTCATGGTAATTCTCCAATCTGTGGATTGATATTCATATATTAACATATTCTGGTGGAAATATACGGATTATGCGCAAAAAAAGCAGAAGATAATAATCTCCTGCTTAGTGATTAATATTATTCTGCCTCTGCAGCCGTTACAGCTTCTGTTGCATCAGCATTTTTCCTAACAAATATTGCCCTGAATATAAGCCTTACAAATGGTCCGCAATAGAACATCTGATAGCAGATTGCCATAGGGAAATTCATTGCCCATGTCTTAACCCACATGCCAAAAGATGGTTCTTTAAAAAGAAATGTTGCAACGAGACTCATAATCGGACACATAATGCAGCATATACATATTGATATTGCATATGTGATGAACTGAGGTCTGTCTGTAGGACGCATAACTGTGAACGCAAGCATTTTAGCAATCTTTCCTACAACGAAGAATTCGAGTACGAATGCAATTGGAACCATGATTGGCAATTCATGTGTTGCAGCTAAGAAAGTAGTACCATTTACAGTACCTGTGTTGAGGGCAACATTATATACGACCATTCCATAGACCATAATTGTTGCCATAATAATTGTGAAAACAACATCCTGAAACTTGTTTTTTGGCATAAAAAAATCCTCCTTAAATAATAACCTAAGCAAAACATGTGTTGTTCGTTATCATCCGGGGGATGTGTCGTTTCCAATATAACCATATTTAATTGTGCTGAGGTATGATATCATAATATTAATAAATGTGTCAAGTACTTGATTTTTTAAAAATCAGGTCCAGAACTTTATAAATAAATTGTGATTAAAAAGTGAAGAATAAACATTCATTTTAATATCGTTCGTGTCGAAAAAATGTCATTTCATGTAAATGACATTTTTTTTGATGCTTTTTATTGTATAATACCACTAAGATAGAATGTGATTTTGTAATGTTTTAGAGTGTTGCATAGATATATTGAGTATAATAAAAGGAGGGAGAGTTTATGAAGTATTTAAACTTAAAAAAGACTACTGCGGTGGTATTGTCAATCGGAATGGTATTTTCAAGCAGTGCCGTTACCGGGTTTGCGGCAGATAACAGTAAAAAGATACCTACGATTCCTAACAGCTATATTAATAAAGTGGCAGAAGATATTGATAATGAATATTTTTATGATGGAACATATGTTGATGATTGGGGGCATACACGTAAGGGCAGGCAGCTTGGAGCGACATATACAAAGGAGTCAACTGAATTTTTGTTATGGGCACCTGCGGCAACATATGTAAAAGTTAATATTTATGCAACAGGTGATGATAATGACAGCAATGCATGTAATATAGGAGCTTATACATTAGAGAAAATGCTTGTAAATGGGGAATGGAATGGCCTCTGGATTATAACACTTATTGGTGATTGGGGCGGATTGTATTATGACTATACGATTACCACAACAGATATTACCCATATTGGCAGCGACAGAACAACAAAATATAAAATTCAGGACCCATATTCGGTTGCGGTAAGCAAAGACGGAAAGCGTTCGTATATAACAGATACATCTTCAGTATCTCCTGAGGGTTGGGACAGGGACAGACATGTGTATGTTGATTCGACAAAAGCAAATACTGTTTATAAAATAAGTGTCAAGGATTTCTCATCAGATACCGCATCGGGCATGACTGCAGGCGGAAAGTACAGTGCTTTTACGGAAAAGGGTGCAAAAGTAAACAGTGCGGGAGAGCTTGTATCTGGTATTGATTATCTGAAGGAACTTGGCGTTACGACAGTACAGCTTGCACCGTTTGCGGATTTTGATGGCGACAGTGAGTATGAGATTTTAAATTATAATGTACCTGAGGCAAGCTATGCTTCCAATCCGTCAGACAGCAAGACTGTTATAAAAGAATGTAAAGAGATGATTCAGGCACTTCACAGTGCGGGATTTTCTGTTGTGATGGAGATGCCGTATACGCATGCCTCAGAGGAAAATCCTCTTGAAAAGTCGGTTCCGTGGTTTTATTACAGATTGAATACTGACGGTACAAGGTATACAACAAATACGGGATATGACAATGAGTTTTCTACAGAGCGGAAGATGTATCGTAATTATATGGTTAATTCCATGAAATATTGGGCAGAGGAATATCATGTTGATGGATTTTCACTGGATTTGATTGACTGTGTCAATGTGAAGTACAAAGGTTCTTCGTATGTATATAAATGGCTGGATGAGATAAAGACATCATTGGCAAAGGAAGATGCCAATCTGGTTATATGGGGAGACAATTATACAAAGGAAGAAAGACAGAATAAAATTTCCTTATATGATGAAATAATCGGCAGCACAGGTGGCACTTATGGCGAAAGAAACGAAAAAGCCGTAAAAATATACAAGCAGAAAGCAGCAATGAAATATGCTAAGCCGGGAACATTGTTTATGGATGGCGGAGAAGAAATGTGTAACAGCGTTGAGGGAACAACTCTTGCAGACAGCAGTTACGTTGAATGGAAGGATTCAGCAGAGTATGCAGATGTAGTCTCATATTACAGAGGACTTATGGATATACGAAAAGCATTTTCACCGCTTGCGAAAAGGCAGACAATAAAAAATTCTGAAGCTTATGTGCTTTCAGGTACAAAAGACGACGAGTGGAATACTATGGCAGTATTAAATAATGAGTCAGATGTGTCAAAAGAAATTACAATTCCTGTTCAAGGAAGAGCTGCTACGGACTGGGTTGTTATTGCAAATGGCGAAAGTGCAGGAGTTGTATCACTTGGTGAAGTCTCAGGCTCCGTTATAACTGTACCTGCGTATACTACAATGATTCTTGTAGATAAGGAAAGCTTTGATGATGTGGCTGTAACATCGGGTAAAGGAAAAGTAATTGTTAATTATGTGATAAAAGACAGTGAGCAGAAGTTACGTGAATCGATTACACTTCAGGGCACATCGGGAACGAATTATGCGGTACCTGAAAATATTAAGATTCCATCAGGATATACTTTTTTAAGCAAGACAGGCGATGAAAAGGGTGTGTATACATCAGAAACACAGACAGTTACATATTATTATAATGCGATTAATCCGGATACAGTGGTAGACGGTATTAAAAATAATGGAGTATACTGCGAGAAGGCACAGTTTAAAGTAACTTCTTTAGATTATACACAGGTAATGGCAGGAAATAAAACGCTTACACCTGATGCGGCCGGTATTTATACTGTATCTGCAGCAGATGGCACACAGACAATAACATTGACAGATAATGAAGGATACAGCATTTATCTGTCTATTACAGTAAATGCGAATCATACAATGGATAACAGCGACTGTACGAAAGAATCAATATGCTCTGTCTGCCGGAAAATATTTCTGGCACAGACAAATCATAATTTCAGCGACACATGGACAAAAGACGATACTTATCACTGGAAAGTGTGCGAGAATGACGGCTGTACGGTAACAACAACAAAGACAAAACATAGTGGTACAGATGATGGTGATTGTACAACACCTGTAATTTGTGAATGTGGTGAGATTGTTACAGCAGCAAAGGCAGAACATACATATGGTGAATGGAAGTCAAATGATAACGGCACACATACCCACAAATGTACAACAGCAGGCTGTACAATAGAAGAAACAGAAAGCTGTGTGGGTGGAGCGGCAACATGTAAAAAGAGAGCCGTCTGCACGGATTGTAATGCTGAATATGGTACTTTAAATCCTGCAAACCACAGTGGAGAACAGGTATGGGTACAGACAGAAAAAACTCATCAGAAAAAATATGACTGTTGTGGTGCTGAGGTAACTAATATAGCAGATCATATCTGGGAGAATGGACACTGCACAGTATGCGGATACGATTGTATTCATACAGGCGGAAAAGCAACCTGCACGCAGAAAGCGGTTTGCAATATCTGCCATAGTGAATATGGAGAAATAAATGCAGATAATCATTCGGGTGTGGAAAAATGGATACAGACAGCAACAACACATGAAAAGAGATATGATTGCTGCGGTAAAGTGACGCTAGAACAAGAAAATCATAAGTGGAAAGATGGTGCTTGTGAAACATGTGGTTATGTATGTGTACACAGCGGAGGAGAAGCAACATGTACAAAAGGTGCGGTTTGCGAAACATGTGGCAAGGAGTATACAGATAAAGATATGGCAAATCACAGTGGAAAGTTAGTATGGGTACAGACAGAAAAAACTCATAAGCAGGCATATGATTGCTGTGATAAGGAAGTATCGACAAGTGAAGCACATGGTTGGAAAAACGGTGTATGCACGGTTTGTGATTATCAGTGTAAACACGCAGGCGGAAGTGCAACATGTGTGAAGAAAGCGGTGTGTACGATCTGCAGCGAAGAATATGGCACTTACAATATGAGTATGCATGAAGGCTTGCAGTCAGTAGCGGCAAAGGCGGCTACCAGGACAGATGAAGGAAATATTGAATACTGGTATTGTAAAGATTGTGACAGATATTACATCAGGCAGGATGGGCTTGTTGAGATTGAAAAATCACAGACTGTGGTTGCAAAGATTACAGATACAACATCATTGACCGATACGTGTAAAGACGATAATACAGAGACAGTAAAAGAACAGGCGCCTGATACGGGAGATAATAAACATGTATTTGCATGGCTTCTTATGCTTGTAATAGGAGGAGCGGCAGCAGGATTAATGGTTAAAGGTAAAAAGCCAGAAAATTAATATTTTTTAAGGAGACCGGAATCTCGCTTACTGTGTGGGTGCGAGGTTCCGGTTTTTACATGTTTTGGTTTTATTCATTTCCTTATATTAATAAATATGTCAAGTACTTGATTTTTTAAAAATCAGGTGTATACTATAAATAATTTAATACATATGGAACTTCAGGGCAGGGTGCAATTCCCTACCGGTGGTAAAGCCCACGAGCCGAGGCGTAAGCCAGAGCATGATTCGGTGTAATTCCGAAGCCGACAGTAAAGTCTGGATGAAAGAAGTGATTGACGGTTTATCCTGTGTTATGAACATAGCAAGAGACGCTGATATGTGGATGATACATGGTGAGCCTGAATTGATTGGATATCAGCTCTGAGATGAATTAGTTATCTCAGAGTTTTTTTATTGCTTTAAATGCTGGAAAGATGCCAGCGTATTACAAGCCCCTGAAGTAGAGATGCTTTGGGGGCTTTTTCGTATGCTCTGTCCGTGATGGGAAGATTTAGCGGCTGGAGAGAGATATCTGGGATGAACTGATTTTTTTTCAAATGAGCAAAATGCGACTATGCGTAGGTAACATGTGACAAGAAGCAGGTCAAATCCAGGCATATACAGGAAGAAGGTGTAAATATGCGTCAACAGACAGATGAACAGTTGAAACAAACGACAGACAAACAATTACAACAGGATGAATTATATATGAAGCGGGCGATTGAACTGGCAAAGAGAGGAACAGGCTGGGTTAATCCTAATCCGCTGGTTGGAGCTGTAATTGTAAAGGATGACAGAATTATAGGTGAAGGCTGGCACAGGAAATATGGTGAGCTTCATGCGGAAAGAGATGCACTTTCAAGATGTATGGAGGATACCAGTGGAGCAACCATATATGTGACACTTGAGCCGTGCTGCCATCATGGGAAACAGCCGCCTTGCACTGAAGCACTTGTGCAGGCAGGAATAAGCAGGGTTGTGATAGGTTCGATGGATCCTAATCCCCTGGTAAGTGGAAAAGGTGTTAAATATCTGGAAGAACACGGGATTAAAGTTGAAGGTTGTGTATGCAATGAAGAATGTCTTGCGATGAATTATGTATTCTTTCATTACATAAGGAATAAAGAGCCATATGTTGTGATGAAAACAGCACAGACACTTGATGGAAAAATTGCCACATATAAGGGACTTTCCAAGTGGATTACAGGTGAGCAGGCAAGAGAAAATGTGCATGCAGACCGTCACAGATACGCGGCAATTATGGTGGGTGTCGGCACTGTGATTGCTGATAACCCAATGCTTGACTGTAGAAGTACAGCCGTCAGCAATCCACACAATCCTGTGCGAATCATATGCGACAGCAGATTGAGAACTCCGCTTGACAGCAGAATTGTAAAAAGTGCAGGGCAGATACCAACAATAATTGCTACATGTAGTACCGACAGCGACAGGAAATCTTTATATGAAAATGCAGGCTGTGAAGTGATAATTACAAAAGAATCAGAGCAGCACGTTGACCTTAAAGAGCTTATGAACATACTTGGAGAAAAAGGTATCGACAGCGTGATTCTAGAGGGAGGCGGAACACTTAACTTTTCGGCATTGCAGGCTGGAATTGTGAACCGGGTTCAGACTTACATTGCACCTAAGATATTTGGCGGGGCAGACAGTAAGACAGCAGTTGAAGGGCAGGGTATTGCAAATGTAGATGAAGCATATCGGTTGAGAAACAAAACCGTTCGTCTTCTTGGTGACGATATTCTGATTGAAGGAGAGTTGTAATGTTTACAGGAATTATTGAAGAAATCGGACATGTAAATAATGTAAAAAAAGGAACGGCATCAGCAATTCTTACAATACAGGCAGAAAAAGTCCTTAAGGGAACACATATAGGAGACAGCATTGCTGTCAATGGTGTGTGCCTTACAGTGACAGGGATATATGATAATACATTTACTGCGGATGTAATGCATGAGACGCTGAACCGCTCATCACTTGGCAAGCTGGTGAGTGGCAGTGCTGTTAATCTTGAAAGGGCAATGGCAGCAGATGGAAGGTTCGGAGGGCATATAGTTTCAGGACATATTGATGGAACAGGAAAAGTTGCAGCGATAACCAAGGATGATAACGCGATATGGTATAAGATTAAGACAGACAGCGGAATATTAAAATATATCGTTGAAAAAGGTTCGGTTGCCATAGATGGAATAAGTCTTACGGTTGCCAAGATGGACAGCCAGAGCTTTTCAGTATCAATAATACCACATACGGCAGGTGCGACAACGCTGTCACTTAGGAAAGCTGGTGATGTAGTTAATCTCGAAAATGACATTGTCGGAAAATATATTGAGAGGTTTCTTTCTCTGCGGGAAGAAGAACCGCAGATGGGAATCACAAGAGAATTCCTGCTAAAGAATGGATTTTAAAATATCAAAGGGAAAGGAAGGTAAAAGAAAATGTTTGAGTATAACACAGTTGAAGAGGCGGTTAAGGATTTACAGGATGGAAAGCTGATACTTGTCTCAGATGATGAAAGCAGAGAGAATGAGGGCGACCTTATATGTGCCGCTGAATTTGCAACTACTGAAAATGTGAATTTCATGGCGACATATGGAAAAGGACTTATATGCATGCCTATGAGTGGATATTTGTGCAGGAAGCTGGGACTTACACAGATGGTTGCTGACAATACTGATAACCATGAAACTGCATTTACAGTGTCAATAGACCATGTTAAGACGACAACAGGAATATCGGCAGAGGAGAGAGGCTTTACTGCAAGAGCATGTGTGTCAGATGAAGCAAAGCCTGAGGATTTCAGAAGACCGGGACATATGTTTCCACTACGTTCAAAACCTAATGGAGTTCTTGAAAGAAACGGACATACAGAGGCAACAGTAGACCTTATGAGAATAGCAGGACTTAAAGAATGTGGTCTGTGCTGTGAAATAATGAAAGCGGACGGAACAATGATGAGAAAAGAAGACCTCATAGAAATGTCCGAAAAATTCAATCTCAAATTCATAACAATTAAAGCAATTCAGGAATACAGAAAGAGACATGACAACTTGGTTGAGTGCGTGGCAGTTACAAGAATGCCGACAAAGTATGGGGAATTCATGGCACACTGTTATGTTAATAAGTTAAATGGCGAGCATCATGTTGCATTGGTAAAGGGAGACATTGGTGATGGCAGCAATCTTTTGTGCAGGGTACATTCAGAGTGCCTGACTGGAGACGCATTTGGCTCAATGAAATGTGACTGCGGTCAGCAGCTAGCGTCAGCGATGACACAGATTAACAATGAAGGCAGAGGTGTGCTTCTTTATATGAGACAGGAGGGCAGAGGAATCGGGCTTGTTAATAAGCTTAAGGCATATGCACTACAGGATCAGGGAATGGATACACTTGAGGCTAATCTGGCACTTGGTCTGCCGGGAGACGCACGCGAGTACTACATAGGAGCACAGATATTGAAAGACTTAGGCGCTAAGAGCTTAAGGCTTCTTACTAACAATCCCGATAAGGTATACCAGCTTGCAGATTTTGGAATCGAAATCAGTGAGAGAGTGCCTATTGAGATAGATGCGACCAGCTTTGACAGGTTCTATCTTAAGACAAAGCAGACAAAGATGGGACACATTTTAAATGTAGTGTAAAAATATGGATTATTTATAAGGAGGAATTGATGATGAGAGTTTTAGAAGGTAAGTTAGTTGACAGTGGAATTAAGGTAGGTATTGTAGCGGCAAGGTTTAATGAATTTATTGTGTCTAAGCTTGTTGCGGGAGCTAAAGACGGGCTTGTAAGACATGATGTTTCAGAAGAAAATATTGATCTTGCATGGGTGCCGGGCGCATTTGAGATACCATTGATAGCTTCAAAGATGGCAAAAAGCGGCAAGTATGACGCAGTTATATGTCTTGGTGCAGTTATAAGAGGTGCTACAAGCCATTACGATTATGTGTGCAGCGAGGTTTCCAAAGGCATTGCAAATGTTTCTTTAGCAAGTGATATTCCTGTTATGTTTGGAGTGCTTACTACAGATACAATCGAGCAGGCAATTGAGCGCGCCGGAACAAAGGCAGGCAATAAGGGATTTGAGTGCGCTGAAGGTGCTATTGAGATGGTTAATCTTATTAAAGAGATTGAAGGATAATATATAAAATTTTTAGTAATTGTAAAAGGTCAGATTCGTCAGTAACCATTGGGCTTGGCGGGTCTGGCCTTTTGTATTATAAAATATGATATAAAATGGATATGCGAAGATGATGATATAAGGTATAATAGATTTGTGTCCTTTAATAATTGTTAAATGGGTATATATTACATATAAATTTATAGAATCGATGGGAGAGATAAGATGAAGTGGGGAATTTTGGCTACAGGTAATATTGCAAAAAAATTTGCATCAACCATAAATCAGATGAGTAAAGAAAATGAACAGTTAGTAGCAGTTGGTTCACGTAACATTGAAAGTGCAAAAGCCTTTGCTAAGGAGCATGATATCCCAAGATATTATGATTCGTATGAAGCACTGGTTAAAGATCAGGATGTTGAGGCTGTTTATGTAGCAACACCAAATACTTTGCATTATGAGAATTGCAGGTTATGTCTTGAACATGGAAAGCATGTATTGTGCGAAAAGCCGTTTACGATAAATGATAAACAGGCACAGGAACTGTACAGGCTGGCAAGGGATAGGCATCTTTTTATCATGGAGGGACTCTGGATATGGTTTCTTCCATTGTATGATCGTTTACACAGTATCTTACAGCAAGGAGTTATTGGAGAAATAAAACATATTTCATGTCAGTATGGGTTTGTTGCAACAGGTGCCAGAAAAGAGCGTAAATTTAACCCTGCACTTGGTGGAGGTGCTTTGCTGGACATAGGAATTTACAATCTGGGATTTCTGCGTATTGTTACAGGGAATGAGCCGCAGAATGTAGAAACTCAAAAAGTACATATTAATGAGTATGGAACAGATGATTACAGCTGTCTCAAACTGACATATAATGATGGATGTACGGCAGAATCAGTCCAGACAATTGGGCAGGAATTAAAACGTAATGCCAGAATTGAGGGAACAAAGGGAAGTATATTTTTACCGGATTTCCAACACGCCGAGACCATGATACTTGAGGTGGAAGGAAAAGAACCGGAAACAATCGAGTGTCCGGTTGATATAAATGGCTTTGAATATGAAATCAGGGAAGTAAGCAGATGCGTAAAACTTGGATATTGCAGCAGTGATGTATATACAGCTAAAGACAGTATTGCACTTACAAGGCTGATGTATGATATCCGTATGAGCTGGAGTTAAGCAGATATGAAAACAGTTATTATATATGCATCGGTTCATCATAATAATACCAAGAAAATTGTTGATGCCATAGCAGATGAATATGGGGTTGATATTATTGATGCAGCTAAGATTACTGAAAAGGACTTATCAGGGTATGATCTTATTGGATTTGCTTCTGGTATTTATTTTGGTAAAATGCATCAGGCCGTAATCAACTTTGCTGAAGTAAATCTTCCAGAGAATAAGGAAGTTTTTCTTATGTGTACTTATGGTGGAAGACCTGTATTTGATTCAATAAAGGGAATTATAAAAGAAAAGCAGGGAAGAATTGTGGGAGAATTTTCTTGTAAAGGATACGATACATTTGGACCATTCAAGCTTATAGGAGGTATATCAAAAGGACATCCGGATAAGAATGATCTGGATAATGCAAAGGCTTTTTTTAAAGGGGTGTGTAAATAGAAGTTTGTCAGACTGACGATATACAAAAATAATATAATGTTGTTGGCAATCTGACTGTTGTTGAGAAGGGGAAGGATGCAAAACCGATAAAAAACGACTGAAAGTCGCTGTTTGTCGCTTCTGGGTAACAAAAAAGCGCCATATTGCTACGGCGCTTTTGTCTTGCTCGGAATATGGAGCAAGGAAACGTTATTCAATTATCTGTTTAAATTATCTGTTGTACTTTTTCTTTCTGTTGACAACCGTTATAGCAATGGTTGCACCGCAGCTGGCAAACAGCAGGGCAATCCACAGAGCAAGGTTGCCTGTATCGCCGGTCTGTGGACTTTTATCGGATGTTCCCGGTATGATATTGGCAGGCTTTTTCTCAAGAGCAGCAATCGCATCTTCGATAGCCTTTGCCATCTTGTCTACTTCAGATTGCTCCGTAATATTTTTACCACGGACAACAGCCTTGACAGCAGCTTCCACACCGGAGAAATCCTTGTAGTCATTCTTGTTTAGTGCATTTGCTTTGGCAATGGCTGCATCAACCTTTGTGTAATCAGCATCCTTGTATTGCAGGGCAGCAATGGCATCTTCAATAGCCTTTGCCATTGCATCAACCTCTGTTTGCTGGGCTTTACTTTTTGCTCGGTCAACAGAGTTAATGGAATCTTCTACCGCAGAATAATTTGTATAAAGGCTGCTATCAAGAGCCGTTGCCCTTGCGATGGCTGCATCGACAGCTGTGTAATCAGCGAGAATGTTATTGTCATCCCACACAAAAGTTGGATGGCCGATTCCGGCAACCCATTCAACGCCCGCACCGGCATTGTTTTTCAAGCCAGCAAGCACATCTGCGGAGGTAAAGTCAGAAATGGCAGTCCCTTGTTCTTCGTTGCTTTGTCCTCCTACATACGCAAGCGGAGACGGGTCATATGCTTTCGCGTTATTCGGCCAACAGCAATTTTCTACTGTGCCGTCGAGGGCATACGCCACCCAACAAGTATTTCCATCATTATCTACGCCCATGTCGGTCGTCGTAACCATACAGTTGTTGACTGTTCCCGAGCCCAATTGGTCATCCGTATACCCAACAATTCCGCCAACAGCGGCCGTAATGGAGTTGACAACAATCTTACCATCAAACCAACAATCCGTAACCGTTAAATCCCGTCAAATCTTGCTCCAACAATACCGCCAATGGTGTCGCACGGCCAATCAGCTGGATTCGGTTCTGTATAATATCCCTCGGAATTCGTGAAATTACCTGTAAGTGTTGCTGTTGAATAGCAACCGGAAATGGTGCAGCCCTGCATGGTAACACCAACGATACCGCCAATATTCTTTTCAATTTTGGTACCGCTGTAAATGCTGCCGGATGTCCAGCAGTTCATGATTTTGGACTTACCCATCCAGTCAACTAAAATACCTTTACCTGCGGCGCTGTCATCTTTAGGATCAATCCAGATTTCAGCGTCTGCAACACCAAGGTTTTTAACTTCGCCGTTGTAAACACTGCCGAACAGAGCGTTTCTAAGTAAATTATGGGACTCATCCGCCCCCTCAATGTATGATTCATGAGAGTAGAGATTCGAGATCACATGACCCTGTCCATCAAACACGCCGCAAAAACTGTATTCAGGGTAATCCCCGCCGAGGACAGTACCAATCGAAATCCATTCATGTCCGGATAAATCAAGGTCATTTTCCAAATAGAAAGTTTGCCCTGCAAAATTTGTAGTTCCGGGGTCAGTATTCACCAGCTGTGCCAAACCTGCAAGCTGTTCAGCCGTTGAAATATGATATTCCGAAGCATCAGGTGCACTCGTATACCAGCTCGTGTCTGCCGAGCCGTCCCAATTATCTACTGAAGTTCCTTCAGCAAACGCTGTCATCGGAACAAGTGCCATCACAAGGCACAACGCAAGCAGAAGGCTTAGAATTTTCTTCTTCATTTTTATTCCTCCAAAATAATTCTATCCGCTATTTTCTTTCTCCGACAGCGGACACATCGGGGAAGATTTAACCGGAAAAGATGTGTTTACCGGTTAGGACTTCACTATTAAACCTAACCACCACCATGCCAGTAAACGCCAAAAGCAGAAGCCAAGGCACAATGAGCCCTGTCTCCGACAACTGGTTCGTTATAAATTGTATAAAGTAAGACTTAACACGCTGAAAAAACGTCGCTATGCTTGAGACGAAAATGATTGTTAAATTTCCGTTTGCCATAGTCAATTTGTATCGTCCTGTCCGATTGCAGTCTCTGCCTCCTCTGCACTTACCGGAAGCGGCATCATGCCGCCAATCATGCAAGTACTTAACAATATCGCAAGTCCTCTCTTAAATCTTATCATACTTATCTGTCCTTTCTCTTAGCCTTTAATTCCCCTAAACATATAAAAGACACCATAGCGAATCGCATACTTTATGCATACCATTCTCTATTATATCTTCCTGATTTTTCGTTCCTGTATATGAAGCTGAAAAAAGACGCTCTTTTACCGCAAGCCAAGCCAAGCCAAGCCAAGCCAAGCCAAGCTGATTATGCTGGCTAATGTCTGTCGTTGTCAAGCTGTACTGACTACATGGATTCATAGTTGCGTCCTCTCTTTCCTTTCTGTAGATATGTACAGGGTTTGTCACATCCACCTATGTAAAATATACCATACAGGTATGAATTATCAAACGTTATTTTATCATTGGCAGGTATGCTCGACCACCTTGACATTTTGCCTACGAAGACTTACATGTGAAACGTT
>ENA-ORPF01000276-ORPF01000276.1-human-gut-metagenome-genome-assembly--contig:-NODE-276-length-54930-cov-4.773248_pt1 | contig 54930 bp, 54 predicted proteins | sample MGYA00242140_ERZ509070 | MGnify/ENA primary metagenome ERZ509070 (study PRJEB26280, sample SAMEA2338713) | human gut metagenome | biome: human gut; feature: human-associated habitat; material: faeces... | reverse complement strand
AACATTTCTTTTTTTATCCATAAAATTTTTGGTACCTTAGAAAATCCTGGAATATAATAAAATAAAGTATTTATAAATAAAAAATATTCTCGCTGGCGATCTATAACTTTTTTTATTTCAGCCTCACCTACTCCAGTATTTAAAAATCTATCCAACAAATCAAAATAGAATGAAGGAAATAATAGTCTAGCATAAATAAATACATAATCATCATATGACAAATTAATTTTGGAAAAAAAATCAAGAAAAGAAAAATCAGAATAATGATTATTATAAAACAAAAATTTAATATATTCAGCAACATCCCTAGAATAATAATCTAACTTTAAATTCAAAGGATTAAAGAAATTATTTTCATCTATTCTATAATGACTAAGAAACACAGAATTACTTTTATCAGATTTTATGGAGTAATAATTATAATTAATATATGACACAGCATTTTCTGCCAATCCAATGAAAAAAGAAAAAGAATCATAAATAGCCGGAACGTTTTTTCCAATTTTTTCCATTTTGCCTTCATAATAATCTATTTTTCTCGCCCATATAATATCCCATCTATCAACAAAAAAATATTTTCCTTCTTGAAATAAATAAAATGGGTGTTTTATTTCATAAAGTAAATTAATACTACCTTTATTATGACAAAATAAAATATAATATTTATTGTCAACTTTAGTTAATAAATCTCCATGCATATTATAAACCATAAAAAAACCACGCAAAGATATATTAAAATGTTTCAAAACAGATAAAATTTGCAAAAATCGTGACAAATTAATTACCGGTTCAAATGAATATAAAAAATCATGATATCTAAAAAAATAAATATCATTTTCCTTATATAACTCAATATTAAAAATGTTATAAAAAGAAGAAATTATATTGTTCATAATAAATATTATGAAATAAATAAAAAAAAAAGAATAGTTTTACTATCCTTTTATGCAGCTTTAACTAATTGCTTAGGCATACTCTCACGCAATTCTTTTGTTCCAGCCGCTGTACACTCAGCAATTTCAGTATTTTCTCGAATAGCAGCTCTATTTTGTTCTGTTTTGCTTCTAAATTCATCAGCTTTTCTTCTATTTTCCTCTACCCCAGCTTGCAAAGCTTCTTTTATTACCTTAGCACGAGATAAAGCTTCATCTCTCTCTTTCTTGGCATTTTTAACCTTCTGAGCAGAAGCATTAAGTTCTTCAACACTAGTTTGAAATGCTTTTTCTTCTTTTTTAGAACTGCGAACAGCTTCTTCTTCCTCCTTTTGTAACTGTTGAATTTCAGCAAGAATAGAAGCTATATCTTCATCTTCAGTGCTAGACACATTAGTTATATTCTCAGAAGGAGCATCTGAAAACTTATCTGCTAAACCACCTTGAATTACTTTCAAATCAGGTTGTTGCATCAAATCTACTTGTGCCACAAGCTCATCACGATCCATTACAACAATTGGAACCACTCTATCAGTTCCAGTAGCAACCTTCTCAACCCTTTGCGACTCAGCTACAGTTGGTTTAGAAAAAATATCATTTCCACTAACAATAAATCTAGGTGCATTTGTCGTTTCATTAGTAGCTGCTCTATATTTTTCAATTTTAGCTTTACTGTGTGATGCCTTTTTTACATCCTTAGCCTTTGCTCCAGCACCTACTTTTTCTTCATTAGAATCGACAACAGAAGCAACAATAGGGACAGCAACCTCTTTTGCTTGAAAAGCTTGATTAACAACTCCACGAATTGCATTAGCAACACTAGTGTGTGCTACTACATCATCGCTTTTTATATCTTCAGAAGGCTTATCAATAGCAACCTCAGATGATTCAGAAACAATATCATTAATTCCAACCACAGGTTCAATATTAGCTTTTGCAGTATTAAGAACAACCTTGCTATTCATAGAATCTGTTAATCTAATTTGACGATAACCACCGTTTACCCAAACTATAGGTACAAATTCATATACATTTTCCAAACTAACGTTGTCTAATGCGCTTGCCTTATGTTCAACAACAGGTGGTTTAACCTCATTAACACCTGGAACATCAGTAGAAACAGATTGTGTTTTAGAAGTAATATCTTCTTCCTGCCTTTTACTACGAAATGGAATTATTTTAGCTCGCATATTTTCTTGTGATCTTTCACTAATTTTAATCTTCTTAGATGGTTTAACAGTCTTCGCATAATCTGAAAAATCTACTATTGATTGCATTATTACATTATCCACTTCAAATCCCTCCTTAATTATTCACTTTTAGCAAGTTCTCGTAATACATCTTTAATACGGTTCCACTCTTCTTCACTCTCAACACCTAAAAGTTTAGTTTCACCATTAGAGCGATCAACATTTGATACATAAACTGTAATATTATTATCTTCATCACGTTCATTTTTTGTATATATAACGTATTCTTTTTTATTATCTTTAAATTCAAAGGCAAAAACTACTTCTACCTCTTCGCTAGAACCATCGTCTGAAACAATTTTCATTATTTTTTTTTGATCCATAATAAGTCCTCCCTTTATTATCCATATAATACAATTATATCGTATTTTGGAGAAATTACAACTATTTTTTTTGAAGTTTTTTTAAGAGAAACGTTTTAGCACCAAAATTACAAAAGTCCTTTTTATAGGTATCCAAATATTGAATATCATTATATCTTTTTACATTTTTATTATGACTATCATAAAACCCCTTTAGTCGTACCTTATCACCAGAAAAATCTCCAAAAACATAATCAAAATTATAAAAAAACTCTGTTAAATACTCCTTCATAATATCTAAAGAAAAACAATTATCATCAGAAACTAATTCATAAACATTACCATTAATCTCATATTGTTTCATATAAATCACCTCTACATTCACTATAATTATATCATATATAATTTAATCACTAGAAAAGAAAAATGTAGATTGAGAATTTTTACCAATAATTCCACCATAATAATCAGGAACTTTTCCTGGAATAATTCTCATACTTAATGGTGCATCAATTTTAACAGTTTTCACATTTGTTGATTTAGGCAATGAGATTCGCCCTTTAATCTCTACCTGAATATATAATTGCATAATTAAATTATTAATACCATAATTGGTAACATTTGTTTTTAAATTGCTAGTTACCCCTCCTAAGAAAGAGATTTTAATAGGAATAACAGGACCCAAATTAGACAGAAAGGAATTTCCAGATAGTGATCCTAAAGGAATTTCACATACCAAGCCATTACGCACATGCTGAAATCTATATCCTAATAAAGATGAAGATAAATTTAATTGCTTTACCTGTCCTTCTTCTAATTGTGACAATTTATAATATATCTTCTTATTTATTTCCATAAGTAAAGAATTAACTACACTTGAATCATAATCAATAATCTCTATTTCATCCTGAGTATTTTTTGTTATAGAAATTAAATCATCACATTTATTTTGTGCCAAAACCTCATTTACAGTAGACTCAACCGTATTAGATATAATTCTTTCAACTTCAGTATCTAAATAGCTTTCAACTATAGGATTTACTTTTTTACCAAAAAAAGAAATCAAAAACCAGGCACCAACAATTGATAAAAATACAAAAGTAAACAACTTTCTAATAAAATTCATTTCTTTGGTGGAGAAACCAAAATAACATCTTCTCCTATTTTAGTAATATCCTTCCAAAATATTTTTGTTCCTTCATCACGATTAAAGCTAAAAATAGACTTAGAAGATTCTATAACAAAAAATTCTATTCTACCATCCATCATAATATTAACATCACTAATACTACCAATACTTTTGCCATCAGTCATAGATACAATCGTCTTACTTTGAAGATCAGACAAACGCATGTTACCACCCAATTAATTATATGCACACTTATTTCAAAACTTTCTTTAATTGCTTAATTGCTCCCTTTTCAATTCTAGAAACTTGAGCCTGGCTAATATGTAACTCATCCGCAATTTCTGTTTGTGTTTTTCCAATAATAAATCTCTCATCCAAAATATATTTTTCTCTATCTTCTAAATTCAATAATGCCTCATCTAAAGCCAAGTGCATAGACAAATCTGTATTGTCTGTATGCTTATCTTCTATTTGATCAACTAAATAAATAGTATCTCCTCCGTCAGAATATATTGGTTCAAAAATACTAACAGGATCTTTTAGAGACTCAAGGGCCTGAATAACATCATATGAATCAACACCTAAATACTCAGATACCTCCATCACAGTAGCATCTTTGCCAGTTTGACTATATACCTGTTCTTTATATTTAAGAGCCTTATATGCAATATCTCTTAAAGAACGACTAACTCGAACACTATTGTTATCACGTAAATATCTTCGTACTTCACCTAATATCATCGGAACAGCATAAGTTGAAAACTTAACATCATGAGACAAATCAAAATTATCAATAGCTTTAAGCAAACCGACACACCCAATTTGAAATAAATCATCCATATTTTCAGTACGGTGTTGAAAACGTTTCAAAATAGACAAAACTAACTTTAAATTTCCTTCCACCAATAAATTTCTAGCACTTGTATCCCCATTTCTAAGATTAATAAATAATATTTTCATCTTTTCAGCAGATAATACAGGAATTTTACTAGTATCAATACCACTTATTTCAACTTTATATTTTGACATAAAAAGCTCCTTTCATCTTCGTTATGAGATAAAAGGAAATTTTTTATTCAATATTTTATTAACATTATCACGATTTTAAAGAAAAGCATTAAAAAAAGCTAGTTATTTGTCATATCTGTCCAAAAAACTAACCTTTTTACCATTTTCCTTAATACCTAAAATAGTACCAACATTTACATTTTCTGATGATTTAAAAATATTAAATGCAACATTAGGATTATCTTTAGTTAATTCTGTAATAAGTTGTTTTATTTCACTCCTCTTAGAATGATTTTCCTTAGAGTCGGTAAATTTGCAAGCACAATTGATAAAATGTAAATCATTATATTTTGCCCAACGAACAATAGATGCCTCCCTAACTAAATATAATGGTCTAATTAATTCCATACCAGAAAAATTTTCGCTTTTTAATTTAGGTGGCATGCTTTTATACTCACCAGCATAAAAAACAGATAATAAAATCGTTTCAATTACATCATCAAAATGATGTCCTAATGCAATCTTATTACACCCCAACTCTTGAGCTCTAGCATATAAAAAACCGCGACGCATTCTAGCACATAAATAACAAGGAGAAGAAGATTGTGAATCAACCACATCAAAAATATTTGAGGAAAACACTTGTATATCAATGCCTAACAATTTGGCATTATCCAAAATTTGATGATATATCTCAGAACGATAACCCGGATTCATAACAATATAACAAACATCAAAATTAACTCTTCCATGCTTTTTCAATTCTTCAATGCATTTAGCTAATAACATAGAATCTTTTCCCCCAGAAATACAAACTGCAATTTTATCTCCTTCCTGAATAAGTTGATAATCTCTAACAGCTTTTGTAAAAGGTCGCCAAATTTCTTTTCTAAACGCTGTAATAATACTTCTTTCTATTTCTTCTTTCCTCGATAACATATTCAACACCTCTAGTAATTAATAAACATTACGATTATAACGTAACACATAAAAAAAAGCAAACATCCCAGTTTGCAAATTTACTTTTCCAAATAATCAGCACCTTTATGTCCCTCATCAGAAGGCTCTGTAAATAATAAACCTTTATAATTTTGTTGACGTAATACCTCATAAATAACAATAGCAACACTATTAGAAACATTTAATGCTCTAACATCGGCAGTCATTGGAATTCTCATGCAATGATCTAAATCTTTTTGTAAAATTTCTTTAGGAATACCAGTAGACTCCTTTCCAAAGATAAAATATAAGTTTTCTCCATTAGAATTACTATAATCAAAACTAGAGTGTGGCTTGTTCCCATATCTAGTAAAATAATAATAAGTTCCAGGATTTTTTGAAACGAAATCATCAAAGCTTTCATATACCTCATAATGTAATTTATCTAAATAATTAACTCCCGCTCTTTTTAAATGAGCATCATCCAAAGAAAAACCAAAAGGTTTAATTAAATGCAACTTAGATCCAGTTGCAACGCAAGTACGCATAATATTACCAGTATTTTGTGGAATCTCTGGTTCAAACAAAACAATATGATTCATAAAATTCCTCCTAACAAAAAGGAGATTACTCTCCTAATTTTTCAATCTTATTCATTTTAATAAATTGTTCAGTATCTGAAATAGAAAGTTTCTCATTCTTATTAGCCTGTAACATAGCAGTAACATCACCATCTTCAAATACAACAAATGCAGGATAATGCTTTTTCAAAGTAACCCGATATGGATATGCTGCATTAAAAGAATCAACGAATTGGTTCTGATCAACATTACTCAAATTTACATAAATGATACTTTCTTGTAATTCATCTTTTTCAACCAACTTTTTCAAATCCTTTTCATAATCACGACATGTCTCATTAGCAGCGGTACACATATAAATTACAGTTGTAGGGTTTTCCATAATAAAATGTTCTAGCTCATCAGGTTGAATTTCATATAAAGTTCCTCTAATAACTGGAATCTCTCGTTGATGTTCATCATAAACATGATATAAATCACACAAATACAAAACTAACGCAATAATAGCAACAAATAAAACTACTAGAATAATATAATTTTTTTTAGGTATAACCTTCTCTTCTTCAGTCTTTTTATTCACTATTTATCACTTCCTATCTAAAACTATTTTATCATAAAAGTATGAATTTTAACACAAGAAAATAAATTATTCGCTCTTTTTTACAACATTTAAAACTTCATCAGAAGATTCAGAAAAAAATTGATATCGAATAGATGCAACATCCTGTAATGATAAATAATCAGCAGACTGAGATTGAAAATTTAAAATCGTGGTTACCCCATTAGAATAAAAAACAGGAAATTGTCTTTGACGTAAATCTAACAAATGATATTGATAATTATCCTCTTTTAAATTTAAAATATTATCTTTAATAATCATATCTTCCACTCTTCCATAACCAATAACTTCTATATTAGGACTACATCCAAATGCTTTTTCAAAATATTGGACAAAATTACGTATTTCTGGAACTGAAAGTTCAACTGACATAGTAAGTTTAGAAAGTCCAAGTTGAAATAAATAATAAGCCGTATAAATATTATAAACATTAAAAGAATAATCACCTACAATATTATCTTGATAAGAAAAATCACAAAAGTCACGAACTAAATTTTGTTCCTGCAATTCCTCCTCAACATGTAATCGACACCTTGGAACAGCATAATAAATGGCACTATTTCGATAATATTCTTTATAAAGATTTAAATTGGGAGTATAAATTTGACTAAATTTTAAATTCATACAAGCCTCTAATTGCTCCTTTGTATAAACCAATGCAGTCTTAGCATAATTAGTTGATAACTGTAAACGTTCAAAAGTGACTGGCTTTATTTCTGGTTGATACCTTGGTGACATTCTAGCAACTAATAATTTTTGAACTAAAACTCTACGTAGCTCATTAATTTCACGCAATGGAATAAAAATATTATGGTCCATCTGAATAACTGTTGCTTGACTAATAAATGGAGTCCCACCTAATTTTTCCAATTGGGCACGTATACGTTGTTCACTAACAGGAGAAGTAATAGATTCTTGCACTATACTTCCTTCAACTTGAAATTTTCTAGTACCATCACTAATTTCTACAAAAAATGGTTTTCCAACAAAAGCTTTAACTAAAAATGTAATAGCAATAGACCTAGCAGGTAATTTTTGCATTTCTTGCATTAAAAGAAAATCTGAAGTTTTAGAAACCAAATCATTATCAGTAAGACCAACCTTATTATCAATAAAACATATATTTCCTTTTGAAACATTAGAAACCAATAAACCATTACTATCGTACAAATAATTTATAATAAAGCCTTTTCCACTCTTTAAAAAGCGAATACCATCTCCTTGATGTAAATCTTTATCAAGATGTATCTGAATCTTACTATCAGTAACAGAAAGAACCTTCCCAATAGGAAGACCGATATGATTAGGACTAACAGTGTTCATAAGTTCATCCGTACTACAATGAAATAAATGACCAGAAGTAAATTCACGATTAAAAATAGTTTTTAGTTTTTCTGTCTCTAAATCTAATCCAGTTGTATCACCATCAAAATCTATTAAATGACGATATAACCGCGTAATAAATCCTACATACTCAGGGCTTTTCATCCTACCTTCAATTTTAAAACTATAAATATCACTATTTAACAAATCACGAAAAGAATAACTAGTATTCAACTCTTTCGTACTAAGCAAATAAGCCGTATCCTTTTGCAATTGATCACGATAATACAATTGATATGGTAATCTACAAGATCCTGCACACTCACCACGATTTCCACTACGACCACCAATCATCGAACTCATCAAACAACAGCCAGAATATGAAATACATAAAGCACCGTGAATAAAGACTTCTTTTTCAATAGGAACATTAATATCCTCTATTTCATCAAGAGATAATTCTCTAGAAAGTACTACTCTCTTTACTCCCATATCATAAAGCATTTTTACAACATCATATGATGAATTATTAAATTGTGTAGAAGCATGTACCTCTAAATTAGGATATCGCTTTAAAACATAGGAAATCATTCCAAAATCCTGCATAATTACAGCATCGACACCCTGTTGATATAAAAATTCTATTTGACCTAAAAAAGATGGAACTTCTGAATCTTTTACTAATGTATTCATCGTTGCATAAAATTTTACATCATATAAATGACATAAACGAATAGCCTCTATAATTTCTTCATTTGTAAAATTTTTAGCATATTTTCTAGCACCAAAGTTTTGACATCCACCATAAACAGCATCTGCTCCATTTGCAATAGCTTGTTTTAAACATTCCATACCACCAACAGGTACTAAAAGCTCATGTTTTTTCATAACATCACCGCTATCATTATATCATAAAAACAATAAAATAAAACATATACTAAACTATGAAAAGTCTTCCAATCTGGATAACAATAAGTTCTATATTTTTTATAAGTATTAAAAAAGAAATAGACTGTAAAAATCTAAATCCTTACACACTAAAACAAGAAGAACAAAAAATAAAATGGAAAATTACAATAATTACCTTATTATTTATTTATATAACAGATAAAACCATAGAAAACAATGAAGAAAGATTACTAATAAATAGTATTATTGTATTTTCAGCAACACTTTCCTATCTATACTTTTTATACAAAAAAAATAGCCCATAAGGCTATTTCTTTTATTCATAATTATCTGCTTTAACTTCCATAAAACTCTTTGGATGAGCACAAACTGGACAAACTTCAAGAGCTTCTTTACCAGTGTATACATAACCACAATTGCGGCATACCCAAATTTTGTCTCCATCCTTCTTAAATACTCTATCATCTCTAATATTATGAAGTAATGTTAAGTATCTCTTCTCATGTTCCTTTTCAATTTCGCCAACTTTCTCAAAAAGCATAGCAATTCTAGTAAATCCTTCTTCTCTAGCTTCAGCAGCAAAGTTTTTATACATATCAGTCCATTCATAGTTTTCACCAGCTGCTGCATCTTCTAAGTTAATTGTAGTTTCAGGAATTTCTCCACCATGTAATTCCTTAAACCATAATTTAGCGTGTTCTTTTTCATTATTAGCAGTTTCCTCAAAAATAGCAGCTAATTGTTCATATCCGTCTTTACGAGCTTTGCTAGCATAGAATGTATATTTATTTCTAGCTTGACTCTCTCCTGCAAAAGCAGTCATTAAATTTTGTTCAGTTTTACTTCCTTTTAATTCCATTACAAAACCTTCTTTCTTCTAAATTAATATTAAAGAATGCTCCTTAATACTTATCACCTGTAGAATAACACAAATGACAAAGTATATCAACAATCTATTATAATTATTAATCAATAATTATCGACAATGATTACAAATACCCTCAATCAAAACATAAGCATCTAAAGTTACAAAAGAAGAATTCTTCTTCATCACTTTCATAATAGATGAAAAATCTATATCATACAAATCATACAATCGATGACATTTTGTACATAAAAAATGAGCATGCTTCATACAATTTGCGTCATAATGAAAAGCTCCATCCTTTGTAATCACTTTACATATTTTTCCTTCATCAACTAGTTTAGAAACATTTCGATAAACAGTCGCTTGTCCAATTGAAGAATCATTTTGAACAACTTCATCATATAATTCAGTCATAGTTGGATGAGAAGACATTTTACATAAAGTGTCATAAATAAGTTGTTTTTGCCATGTATTTCTAGTATTCATACGCACATCCTTATTGATAATAATTATCAATAATATTATAATAAAATTTCAACAGAAATGTCAATCTAAATAACCAAAAAAATTAATTTTCATAAACTATAATAGGTGATAATATGAAAACAAAGCACAACCTTTTTTGTCGTTGTAATTATTGCAAACAAAAAAGAAGAAATAATATATTATATCTTCTATTAATCATTGCAATTCTAATTATCATTTTTTATCAAATTATTCTCTTAATTTTTATAACAACTAGGTTAAATGCTATCATTTTATTAATAGAATTTTTATTCATTTGTTTCTTGATCTTTCTGATTCTGTTTTAAAACGAACTCCCTCGTCTTCTCTAAATACTGAATCATTTTTTGAATAATCAATGTATTCTCATAGTAACTATGACTAAAATCAAAATCCTTCCCCAATAACAAATAGCAATAAAATAAATACATTTCATCTTGCATAAAAGGATATTTAGTTTGATAAATTTGAAATAAAGATTCCATCTCTACAACATCAAAATCTGTTTGATAAAAAAACAAAAAATCATAAATAACATATCCTTTATGAGATAAATCCCAATGAATAAAATACGGGTTATCAATATCAATAAAAGAAGAAAGACTTGGTTTTCCATGCAAAAAAACGACACGTTCTTGACTATTATTTTCTTTCAAAGATTTCCATTCTTCTAAATACATTCTGGCCATATTTAAACTATCATAAAATAGATTTATATTTCGCATAAACAAATACTCATCTGGACTCATATAAACATGCTGCTCAAACTGATTTTGCAACACCTGGTAATCATGAGATTTTTTTTCTATCTTTTTTGATAAAGACTGATACAACTTTTCCACATCATCTAACACAACTTCTCTGTAAGTTGTCGTTTTTATATGTAATAAACTTAAGATATGAACGAAATCTATAGCCTTATCTTCTACTAACTTATTTTCTTCAATATAAGGATACATTTCATAATGTCTACTAGAATCGTAAATGACAGGCAAAAAATATGGAAATTTTTTTTGCTCTAAATATTCAAAAATTTTATTCTTATCATTACATTTTGGGGTAATAAAAAATTTTCCTTTATCATTTTCAATAATTTTATCACCAAAAACATACGAAAATTTATTCATATACTTTAGGAATAATAATCTTAGAACCTACAGCAATACTAGACAAATCGTTATACTCTTCTAAGTTTTCACGATTAACTTGGTATTGTTTCATAATAGATTCAACTGTATCATTTTCTCTTACTATATAAACACTATAAGTAGCAAATGTTTCATCACTATCTTTAAAAGAAGAAAACAACGATGTTACATTTTCTTGCTGCTCCGCATTTTTTTCTAATTCTTGTTCCACATTCATTTGTTGCATAGATTTTTCCTGATTATTACTAACAATTACCTGTTCCTCTACTACTGCTGGATCAAGAAAGTTATCTGTTGTATTTTCTAACGCCTCATCTCTGTTTATTAACTCACTTGAAGAATCAACATCTACTTCTTGTTCTCGAACATCTTCCTCAATTTTCTCAACCCCTTCAATAAGCAAATCAATATGACAAACTAAAGCATCATCCAAAAGATCATATCGAAAATCATCAAGACGAACTTCTCGAGTGTCTTCCTCCAAATTTTCTGTTAAAACGATTTCTACCGGTACTCGAAAAGAAAAATCATCCTCCAATCGAGAAGCACTAGTTAACTTATACTTTCCAGCAATAATTAATTCTCCAGAAACAGAACCATCCTCAGAAAAATCTAATTGCGGATCAATAGAAATAGATGTAACCTCACCAACCATAGTTTTAAATTCTAATGTTTTATCAAAAGAAATGACTTTTTTCATCTAATCCCTCCTAGAAAAAATATATGAAAAAAATAAAAAAAAAGAACTATTTCTAGTCCTTATGAATTCCTTCTATCATATATTTAGTTTTTTGAGCCAATTGATATACAGGACCTCGCTTTTTATAAAAAGGAACCTGTTCCTGTCCTAACAAAAATGATTGAGAATTTTGATAAAAATCTTCACTCTGAAACATTTCAGGATAACAACAAGAAAAATAATATAATCCAGACACTAACTCATCATGAGGTAAATATGGATATCCATCTTGAAATGTTTTATAAACAAAAATATCATTAGCATTGGCACGTAATAATTCAGAAGTGCTGTAAAACTTTTTACAACGACAATCCTCTTGATAAGATAAATAATGTAATTGTCTAGATAAACGTTGAAAGTCTGACATACACTTTAACATATTTAACTGTATAATAACATCATTAAAAGTATCATATAAAGAATCCTTTTGATATTGAAACCTAACGGAATTTATAGTCTTGTCAGCTTTTTCTAATACATTATCAAAAGAATCTTCCTCTTCTTCACCAGATAACAAAAAACCCGGTTCTTCTTCGATCAACAATAACAAATTATGTAAGAAAAACTGACAATAATCAGGAGTGTGACAAGCATCAATTAAATCATTAGATGTCATCATAACCAAATTGTTTTTTAAATACATCTGTTGAACCCAGTAATCTTTATCAATAATTTGTTTATGATTCATGACTACCACCACCAAATAAAGAATGATAAATATCAGCATAATTATCAACAAAAACAAACTGAATATCTTTCTTTACCTCTTCAGGAACTTCTTCCAAATCATTTCTATTCTCATCTGGCAAAAATATTTTTCTTACCCCTGCACGATGAGCACCTATAACTTTTTCTCTTAAACCACCAATTGGTAAAACACGACCACGTAACGTTATTTCACCAGTCATAGATATATTATTGGCAACAGCTTTTTTCTTAAAAAGACTAATCAATGCAGTTGTTATAGCAATACCAGCAGATGGTCCATCCTTAGAAACTGCTCCCTCAGGAAAATGAAGATGAATATCATTTTCAGAAAGTTCTTTAAAAGATAAAGAAAATTTATCAGCATTTGCCTTAATATAACTAAAAGCGATTTGGCAAGACTCCTGCATTACATCACCTAAAGAGCCCGTTAAAATAAGTTCACCTTTACCAGGAAACTTTGTAACTTCAATTGGTAAAATATCTCCACCAAAAACAGTATAAGCCATACCATTCACAACACCAATTTCTGCTTTTTTACCCATTCTTTCAAAAGTATACTTTTTCTTACCAAGAAAACTTTCCAAATCCTTTTCTGTAACATGATAAAAAACCTGCTTCTTCTCTAATAAAACCTGCTTCACAATTTTTCGGAATAATGAAGCAATTACTCGATCTAACTCACGAACTCCAGCTTCTTTGGTATAATAACGAATCATTGCCATTACAGCATCATCGTCAATTTGTACCTGTAAAGAAGTAAGGCCATGCTCTTCTAAAGCCCTAGGAATTAAATGATCTTTCGCAATATCCAACTTTTCATACTCAGTATAACTACTTAATTCTATAATTTCTAATCTATCACGTAATTCATATGGAATTTGATCAATATAATTCGCTGTCGCAATAAATAAAACTTTAGATAAATCAAATTCCTCCTCAATATAATGATCAGAAAATTTACTATTTTGTTCAGGATCCAAAACTTCCAATAAACTACTAGCTGGATCACCTTTAATATCCTTAGTCATCTTATCAATTTCATCAATAATAAATACAGGATTAGCAGTACCAGCTTTTCTAATGCCTTGAATAATTCTACCCGGATTAGCTCCAACATAAGTACGACGATGTCCAACAATCTCGGCCTCATCGTTAATACCACCAACACTAATTTTGGCAACTTTACGACCTAAACTATCTGCAATACTCAAAGCTAAAGAAGTCTTTCCTACACCTGGAGGACCAACCAAACATAAAATAGGACTACGTAAATTATTAGTATTTTGTTTAACTGCAAGATATTCTAAAATACGAGACTTTACTTCTGTCAAAGCATGATGACTAGAATTCAAAATAGACTCCACCTTAGATAAATCTTGTGTATCTTTTGTATATACATTCCAAGGTAAATGTAACATCCAATCTAGATAATCCCGAATCATTCCAAGCTCTGGAGAATGACTACTAATAGCTTCATATCTAGAAATCTCATTGTTAATTTTTTCTTTTACTTTATAATTACACTTTAATTTAGAAAGACGTTTTTTTAATTTTTCAACTTCATCTTCTTTACTATTAATATCGCCAAGCTCTCTCTTAATTGCTCGCAACTTTTCTCTCAAAAAATATTCTTTTTGGCTCTCCTCAATTTCTTGTTCAACTTCACTTTCTATCTTGTGCTCCAATTCCAAAAATTTTAACTCTTCATGAATATCCTCAATAATCATTCTAGCTCTCTCTATTGGAGAAATAGTAAGAACATATTTTTTCTTCTTTTCATAATCAACTGGTAAAAAAGATCCAATTAAATCACAAAGCTCATCTAAAGTTTCTACAGTATCTAATTGACTAATAATAGCATTACTCATATAAGGAGCTTTCTCAATATACTTATCTAAAGATTTCATTAAAAGAGTAAAATAATTTTTTTCGTCACCCGTTGTAGCAACAGAAATCTCCTCTACATCTGCTTTATAAAAATCATTCTCATAAAAATAATTCGAAACAGCAACCCTACGGATTCCTTGAATTACTACCCTAGTTTTACCATTTGGAACAACCAATTTTAACTTTAACTGACCTAATATACCATAACTAGGTAAAGAAGTTACATCTTCAACATAATTAGAATCAATTGGATTAACAATAACCATATATTTATCACTAGTAGAATCTGCATAGTCAATACTAGCTTTTTCAAAAGTATCATCATACTCAATTCTTACTTCATTATTCGGAAAGACTACTACATCTTTTAAAACTAAAACAGCTAGTTTCTCATTATTCATAGATAGTCCACCTCCAAATTTTAATACTGCTTACTATTATATAATAAAAGAATTTTTACATCAAGAAAATAGCTAAAATTTCATAAATTTACATAAAAAAAGTAGTACAATGTACTACTCTAATTATTTATTAGCTTCTTTTAATAATTCGATAGTCTTTCTCATTTCTAAATCATATTGAACCATATCAATTCCACCAAATTGTTTTAAGAATTCATCTTTTTCCATTTGATATTTCTTAGCTAATTCTTCTGCTTCTTTTTCTGCTTCTTCTTGAGATACTTCAATCTTTTCTAAGTTCATAATTTCTTCTAACATCAAACGATATAAAACATTAGAATAAGCTTCTTTTTCTAATTGATTTCTAAGATCAGCTTCTGTTGAACGAGTAAATTGATAATATAAATCTAAAGAAATTCCTTGCATTCTCATTTGTTGTTCAAAACGATTCATTAAACGAGTAACTTCTTCATCAACCATTTCTTCAGGAATATCTACTTCTACATTTTTAGAAACTCCTTCTAAAATAGCATCAACATACTTGTTTTCTGCATCCATTTCTTTTTGAGCAGAAATGCTCTTTTTAATTTCTTCTCTTAAAGTTTCTTCAGAATTAACACCATCCATGCCCAAATCTTCAAAGAAATCCTCATCTAATTCTCTCTTTTCTTTTACTTTAATTTCATGAACTTTAACTTTAAAAGTAGCTTTAGCTCCAGCTAAATCTTTAGAACCGTAATCTTCTGGGAATGTAACTTCAATTTCCTTTTCTTCTCCAGATTTCATACCGATTAATTGTTCCTCAAATCCTGGAATAAAAGTATGAGAACCAATCTCTAAAGAATAGTTTTCACCCTTTCCTCCATCAAAAGCAACTCCGTCTTTAAATCCTTCAAAATCAATAACTGCTGTATCTCCTTCTTCTACAGTTCCATCTTCTTTAGTTACAAGCTCTGTATATCTTTCTAATAAATGACCAAGTTCATGATCAATTTCTTCCTCAGTTACTTCAACTTTTTCAGGTTTAATATTTAATCCTTTATATTTTTTTACTTTTACTTCTGGCTTTGTAACAATTTTAAAAGTAAATTCTACTCCATCTTCACTTAAACTCTTTAAATCAACAGAAGGTTGTACTACAGGAACTAATTTAGATTCTTCCATTGCTTTTGTATAAGCATCTTGTAATACAGAGTCCGCAGCATCGATAAATAAAGATTCTTTTCCAAAATGTTTTTCATAAATATCTCTTGGAACTTTACCTTTTCTAAATCCATCCACTTTAGCAGTTTTTTGTTTTTTCTTAAAAGCTTGATCAAGAGCTTTAATCCAAGCTTCACCATCTATTTTAATAACTACTTCATGAACGTTTTTCTTACTATCTTTTTTAGTTTCTTTCTTAGTATCTTTTTCTACTTTTTCTTCTACAATAGTAGTTTTTTCTTTCTTTTCAGTTTCTTTTTTTGCCATAATATCCCTCCAACGCCTTATATTATACCCTACAATTCTAATTAAAACAACACTTTAATAAAAAATTGACAAAAGAAAAATACCAATATATAATATCCAATTAAAGAAAAGAGGGCTATTATGGGAAAGATTAAAAGAATTACAATTTATACAAATAAAATCCCAAGCGATATGAAATTATTAATCATATCAGATATTCATCGTGAAATAAACCGAGGTGGAGAAAATTTAAAAAGAATAAAAGACAACGTAGATATGCAAGAAATTAGTACTATTCTAATTCCAGGTGATATAACAAACAGTGTAAATGATTTAGAAAATCCAAATTTCAAAAGCCAATTACAAGAAGAATTAATAGCATTTTCTCAAGAGAGACCAACATTTGTAAGTTATGGTAATCATGATTTAATGGCAAAAGATGGCAATGGCCACTGGATTCCTGGAAAAAAAGAACTATTAAAACAAACAATAGAAGAATTACCAAACTATCACTTTATATCAAACGGTCAAAAAGTAAATCAAGAAAATCTAAGCATAAGTGCTTGCTCCCCTAATTATGGATATTATGAAGCGAAAGATAAAAAGAAAAGTGAAAGAGAAAACAAAGATGATTATACTAGAATATTTTATGCCAATTATGATGAAACATTATTTGATGAACAAACATATAATATCTTCCTAACCCATGAACCACAATCAATTATTAGACTAAGTAAAGAACAAGGAAGTTGCATTCAACCACATACTGATTTAGTAATATCTGGCCATATGCATAATGGATTACTTCCAAATATCTTACAGCCCCTTGCTTCTAATCGAGGACTCATATCTCCTCAAATGCAATTATTTCCAAAATATGCCCAGGGTATACATCAATTAGGAAATACAACTTTTATCATGAATGGGCCGGTAAATGCCAGAATAGAATCATCACTAATAAACAATATCTACGGGCCTAACGCAACAGTAGTAACCTTACAGAAAAAGCGATAAAATCGCTTTTTTTGTATAAAAAAATATGCTAAAATAAAAGAAAACAGAAAGAAAGTGATAACATGAAAAAAACAATATTAACAGGATTAAGACCAACTGGAAATCTACACTTAGGACATCTATTTGGAGCCGGACAAAACTATGTAAAATTACAAGATGATTATGATTTCTATTTAGAAATTGCCGATGTTCAAGCTCTTACAGATAATTTTAATAATCCAGAAAAAGTTAGAAAAAATGTTACAGAAATTACAATTGACTTACTATCAATTGGACTAGATCCAAATAAAGTAAACTTTTTCATTCAATCAAAAATACCAGAAATTGCAGAATTAACTGTTTATTACTCTAACCTAGTAACTGTCGCAAGACTACAAAGAAATCCAACAGTAAAAACAGAAATAGCACAAAAGAAAGAATTGTTTGGAAACGACGGAGAATCGATTACTTATGGATTCCTAGGATACCCAGTATCTCAAGCTGCAGACATAACTGCCTTCAACGGAGAATTAGTTCCAGTTGGAGAAGATCAATTACCTCTACTAGAACAATGCCGAGAAATTGTTAGAAAATTTAATTTCATCTATGGAGAAACTCTAAAAGAACCACAAGCAATATTAAGTGAAACTAAACGTGTAAAAGGCCTAGATGGAAACGAAAAAATGGGAAAAAGTTTAGGCAATGCAATCTTTTTAAATGATACAGAAGAAACAATACAGAAAAAAATTATGGGAGCAATAACGGACCCTCAAAAAATAAAAAAAGATGATCCTGCAAATCCTGATGTTTGTATGGTATATTATTATCATAACCTAGTAAACAGTAAAGAAAATGCAAAGACAGTGTGTCAAGAATGTAAAAAAGGTGCTAGAGGATGTGTCCAATGTAAAAAAGAATTAGTAAAAGCTATGAATGAGTTTTTAAAACCAATTCAAGAAAAAAGAAAATATTATGAAGAGCATCCTGAAGAAGTAAAAGAAATATTAAATAGCGGTACCAAAAAAGCCAAAGAAAAAGCAGAAGAACAGATGAAAAAAGTAAAACAAGCTATGAAAATAGACTATTAAAAAAGTATCCAAAAAGGATACTTTATTTTTTTGAATAACTAAGCTGAACTACTTGATACAATGAAGAAAATCTAAAATCATAATGATTTTCTAATTCATATAACAATTTAGAATACTTATCAGAAATACTACTAGAATCTTCTCCAAATAATTCACTATATAAATAATCTAATTTTTCATAATCTTTATTCTGATATAATGATAAAAATTCATGATATAAATAATTTTTTTGAAATTCCTCATCCCTAGTTAAAAAAGAAACTTTATAATCATGACGTAAAACTTTATATCCAATTTTAGTCTTCTCTAAAAGTTGACATTGATCAATTACTTCTTCTTCCTCATCCAACAACAAACCGCTTTTAGATATAATTTCACCACTAGACGAAAACTCAATACCAATCACTCTATTCAAGTCACAAAACAAGCAAGAATATAAAATAGTTTTATTCTTTTTATATAATATAGTTTTCCCCTTAATCAACTTTAAAAAATCCTGATCTACTTTAATATCAGAAAAACAAAAATGATTCATATCAACAGAAGGAACTAAAAATAAAGGAATTCGTTTAACATGATCAAAAGTATCATCATCTTTCCATTCAAAAAATTCTATCAATTTATTTTTATCTTGATAATTAAGTAACAAATCATAAGAATATTTCATTTACGTATTTCTCCTTTCATACCAACTATTATTAAAAGAAAACCAATAATAAAAAAATAACCTTCAATCCTTGTAAATAAAAAATGAAGATACTCCCCAAAACTATAACCAAATGCAAATAAATTAAAATATAAAATATAAAAAAAGAAACCGATTGTCATAAAACAAAGACCAATAAAGCAATAGAAAAATCGTTTCATAATAAATTATATGGTTATTCTAATTTTAGTATACGAAGAAGAAAAAAAAATATGTAAAAAAGATTATGACTCATCTTTTGAATCATAATCTTCTAATTGTTGTACTTCTACTCGATTAATACTATCAAATTTCTTAGAAATCTTTTCAGTTGTAATAGAGACATTCTCAACATCCTTATTAACCGTTTGAATACTTCTAGCAAGTTTATCCCAACGTTCACGATATCGAGCAAACTCAAGCCCTAACTTATTTAATTCTTCATGAATAACAGAAGTATATTTGTCTCTTTCCATATTCTTAATAATCATTTCAATAACAGTTAATGTGGAAATTAAAGTAGTAGGACTAGTAATCCAAACTCTTTTCTTATAAGCATATTCAATAATATCTGTATGATAAGCATTAACTTCAGCAAAAATTGCTTCAGCTGGTAAAAATAAAATTGCTTGATCTGCAGTCTCACCAGGAATAATGTATTTACTACTGATTGCATCAATATGCTTCTTCATATCTTGCTTAAACATTTTTTCATAATTTTCACGCATATCCGGTGATAACTTTTTATCTACCATCATTTGATAATGTTCTAATGGAAATTTAGAGTCAATAGCAATTGTTCCAAGCGGTTCTGGAGCAAACAAGACACAGTCTGCAATTACTCCTGTACTTAAAGTATATTGTAAACGATAAATGGAATCATTTCTTTCACCAAACACACTAGTTAAAATATGCTTTAAATTAACTTCTCCAAAAATCCCCCTAGTCTTTTTATCAGTCAAAATACTTTGTAAGCTAACGATATCAGTAGATAAAGTTTCAATTTTCTTTTGAGCCTCATCAATTTTTGAAAGTCTTTCAATTACATTCATAAAAGTTTTATTTGTCTTTTCAAAATTTTGATCCAAACGCTCATTAACTTTTTCATTAACCGCTAATAAACGACGTTCAACTTGTTCATTCAACTTAGAAAAATCTTGATTTAAATTACGTGATAAATCACTTTTAAAATCGCCCATTTCCTTCATCATATTAACTTCAAGTCTACCCAAACGCTCTGTAATATTACTTTCATTAATATTCTTAAATAAAGAAACAACAACTAAAATTAAAATAATAACCAATAATCCTAAAATAATATAATCCACTAAAAAACCTCCTAATCCAAATTCATCTTCTTATTAACAATCTTAGATAAAATATAAGCTACAACTAACATTAAAGAAACAATAATAATCGTATTAATATCAGTAACACTTTCAATCAAACTTTTACCAACATATCCCCAGAAAATAAGCATAAAAATTTTACCCAAAAAAATAGAAGCTAAAAATTTTTTCCTACTAACATGAGCAATACCACAAATAATATTAACTAAAAACGCAGGTGTAAATGGTAAAGCAACAATTAAAACTAAATTAGAAAAAGAAATTTTCTGAAATTTTGAAATGGCCCCTTCCACTTTCTTCAAAGTTTTATCTGACAAAAACTTATGTAATAACTTATCTGATAAAAAAGAAAAAAAGATATAAGAAAGAAAACATCCTGTACAAGTAGCAATCCACGATAAAAATATACCAAAAATCCCCCCAAAAGCATTTACATTTAAAGCAACAAATACACCAAGTGGTAAAATTGGTAAAAAAGATTCTAATAAAACCAATAAAAAGCCAAAGAAAAAACCACCAGAACTAATAAATTCAGTACAATAATCAACAAAAGAATAAATTGCTTCCACTGGCATCACCTATTATTATTATAGTACAAATTTTCTATCTTAACAAGTAATTACGGTAACCTCCTATAATAGAAAAAGTATGATAACCCATTTGATTTAATCGTCTAGAAATATCATCACTAATATAACCATAATCACAATACAAATAATATACCTTATTTCTATCCAAATACTTAGAAGTATGATATAAAAGTTCATTACTATAAATATGAATAGCAGAAGGAATATGACCTTTGATATAACTACTCTCATCTCGAATATCTATTAAATTACCAGTTACAAAATGTGAAAAAGCCTCCTCAAAAGAAATTTTCATAATATATCACCCACTATAAAATATGAAAAAAAAGAATCTATCATCATAATAGATTCCTATTTAATTTTATATGGTTTATTTAAAGTTCCTTTACCACTCTTAAGTAATACATTACCATCCAAAACTACAACTGGTCTAGGATACATATAACTAGATGTCCTTTCATTTTCAGCAACACCACTAGTACTAACACCATAAGCTTCATTAGTAGTACCATTAACAGCAGTTCCTAACCACCATTTATAATCAGTTACTAAATAATTATAATTTTGACATGAATAATCAACAATTGTCTTACAATTTGGATCAATACTTCCTAACATGAAATCAGCAGCAGTCAATAAACCAATTTTTTGATCTTCATAAACTTCTGCACATTCAACAGAATTATCTAAAGTGGTATCATTCGTATTTCTTTTACCTACACACATATCAAAAGATACTAATTTAGTACGATCATTATCACTTAAAATTGTTTTATATTCATCATTAGTCTTATAAAGTTCTTGCAATGCATCTTTAATACGACTAGTAGAATATGTATTATTTCCAGTATTATAACCAACTTGCGTATTATAACGATCATCCCAAGGAACAGATTCAGACATATCACCTGCTAAAACCAACATAATATCGTCATTTTCAGTAACTTTAACAATTCTCCACAATGAAGTATCTAACTGTAAATAATTATTGACATTCTCACCACGGTATACATAAGTATCTCCTACTTCATATAATCCATATCCTTCACTAACAACATCCTTAGTAATTGCCTCACGTAAAGTTTGTGTAATATAACTTTCACCACAATCCAAACGTGGAATATATAAATAACCATCACCATTAGTCTGTACAGCAACAGAGCCAGTACAACTTAACTCTTCACCTGTATATTCAGTCATTGGTTTCATATATTCAGAAGCTACCAAAGTATCAACATCAATTTCAACACGTTGATTTTCATTTTGTGGTAAACGATTAGGATGATCTTCAAAATAATTTTCTGCAGCCGAAGTCATCACTTTCTCAATTTGATCATAAGAATAAGTTTTATTAGAAAATGCAGAAACTAAAAATAATACAATTCCAATAACAACAGCACCTACAAGAATAATAGCCCCTAACATTAACAATTTCTTTTTTAAATCATCATTACCACCATTTTTAGATGACTTTTTTTCTTCATTGGTATCAATAGCATTAAAACTACCTATTTTAAAACTTGAACCCATAAATATACCTCCTAATTATCAAAGAAATCATCAAAGAATTCATCATCATCTTCATCATCATCCAAAATCAAATCATTACTAATATCTTTTGGAGTTGAAGAAACATTATGAGATGGTGTTTCTGATTTAACACTAGAAGAATTACTTTGTTCTTTCTCATTATCTTTATTTACAACTTCACTCTTTGAAGCTTCAACACTTGGTTTATCTGGAACAGGAACATTAGATTTAGTTGTAGGTACAGTTGTATTAGTCTTACTCTTTTCTGCATTTTCTTGTTCTTCTTTTTCAAGTTCAGCAATTTTAGCATCTATTTTACGTACCAATTCATCAACATCAAAACCTAAATCATCATTAGAATTTTTATTTGCCAAATTATTATTAGAATTAGAACTTACAACTCCATCGCTAGAAGCCGCAACATTTGGTTTAGGAAATCCTGGATACATAGACTGTGTATTATCCTGTGGAAGTGAATTCTTCGGTGCAAATGGATTAACAGCAGTCATCGGAGCAAAACTATCAGATGGCTTTGCAGTGCTTTCAGGACGTGGAGAAAATGGATTAGTAGAAGGACTAGCAGGAACATTAGAACCTCCAGTTGGTGCAAATGGATTCCTTGCCATACCCGCATTTGGAGAACTTGGTGCAAATGGATTTCTTGCAGGAGCTACTCCTGCATTAGGTGTAAAAGGATTCCTTGCTCCACCCATTGGAGGAAAAGCACCTCCTCCAAACATTTCATTACCACCAACATTTGAATTATTATCTGCAGAATTCATCATTTCTAACAACTTTTTCTTTTTCTGAGACTTAACAAATTCCTTAATATCAAAAGTATGAACTTCAACTTTTTGACGTGTTGGATAAGTAGCTTTTGGATATTTATGTCCCCAATCCAACTTAAAATATGGTGTAAACTTAGTCTTAAATGGTTGTTTTCTCATTCTTAAAATAATAACTTCAAACTGTTTCATACGTTGCAAATCAGAAACAGTAACAAGTGGTGTAGAAGCTGTTTTATCATCCTTTTTAGATTTAACTTCACCACACATTTTTGAAATTTCTTCCAAAGCCTTCAACTCAGTAGTAATCAAATAAATAATATTACCACAGTTACCACGAATTGTTTCAGCATTTTCCTTACCATATACTTGATCAAGTTGAGCAAAGTTCTGAATAATCATAGTAAAACGAATTGCTCTTGAACGAGCTGCAGTAATCATTGTAGTAACATCCTTTAATGGTGGCATATTAGCAAACTCATCCAATAAGAAATTAGTACGAACAGGTAACTTACCACCATGTTCCTGTGCAACACCAATCAAAGTTTCATAAATCTGTTTCAATAAAATAGTAACTAAAGAATGATAAGTCTTCTTTTCATCTTGAATAACGATAAATACAGCCGTAGGTCTTTGACCAATACTTGATAAATCGATATCACTATGAGAAAGCATTTCACTTAAATTCTCACGAGAAGCAAATAATTTAACTTTTTGTTTAAATACAGATAAAATAGAACCCTTTGTTTCAGAAGGTGCCATAATCGTACTAGAAGCATTAATAGCCGCAGGACTAGCCGGATCTTTAGCAGCAAAATACTCTTTAATATAAGTACTACCACCAAATTTTTCCTCACCTACTGTAGTTGCAAGTGAAATACTATTAATATTAATTTCATCTTCTTTAGCGTCCTCAAATAAACCTAAAGCAACTCCTGAAAAATAGTCAGCAGAAGTTTTCTCCCAGAAAGGATCGGCATTATTATTAGATTCATCATACAAAATATTCATAGCTAAGTCATCAAGTAACTCAATTGCTTTATCCTGATTACCAGACTTATACATTTGATAAGGTAAAGACATTGGATTCCAAGCATTACCATTTTGAGGATCACGGAAATTCAATAATAAAATCTGATAACCACGAGAACGTAACATATTACTTGTTTTTTCATAAATCTCACCCTTAGGGTCAGTAATAATCATTGACTCGCGAGCTTTTGCTAAACTATGAACAAGAGGTAAAATTACAGTCTGAGTTTTACCAGAACCAGTAGCACCAATTACCAAAGAATGGTACTCACTATTATCAACCCACATTTCTTTCTCATTTAAAATAAGAGGAACTCCAGCCGCTTTGGCATCTTCTTGTTGAATCTCTACACGTTCCAATTCTTCTTTAATTTCTTTTTCTTTTGCCCATCTAGAGTAACCTTTATCCTTTTTATCAGTAGTAATACCAAAACCTTTTTCACGTTCAAAAAAGTAAGAACTTACACTAACTAACAAACCACCTAATGCTAAAAAATAAAAAGTAATAGTAGCTGCAATATATTCTTTTCCAAAAGCAGGAAAAGGATTAAATCCAAATAGATGTCCTTCAGTAGCAACACAAGATACATTTAGAACACCAATACAGACAATATATAATAAAAATATTGCAAATATGACAAACATCAAAATATCATCAGGATCAGCTCTAAATTTAAATTTCATAAGATTACTCCCTTTCGCAAAATATTATAACATCAAAATATCATAACGTCATTAATTATTAATTAGAAATTACAATTTTAAATGCATTATCTTCATATTCGTATAGCATAGCAACAGGGGTTTGATTACTATACTTAGCACATGAAACAATAAGCTCATTATCACTATCATTATCAAAATCACCAACAGTGTATAATTCAGGCTTACATCCATTAACACCGTCATTTTTATCTACATCTTCATATAAAATAGAAATCTTATTATCATCAACCATAAATACAAAAGAAAAATAAGTATCAGGGAAAAAGTCCATAGCAAAGACATTACTAATAACATAAAACTCTTCCTCTTCCCCATCTTTATCAAAATCTAAAGTAGAAACAGTAGCTAATGTATATTGAGAATTACTATCAAGTCCATATTGTTCTAAAACTTGTTTAGGGTAAGTAAAATCAGTGATATCTTCAGAATCAAAAGGAATAATATTCATATCATAATCAGCATCATAAGCAAATAACTTTCCTGAATAATTAATAGGATTTCTATCTTTATCAAATAGATACCATTGATCATCATACCACATTAAATAATTACCAAAATATTCATCATCAACATACGTTTTAAATGTTTTCCAGTTTAATTTTGAAAACATACTAGGTGTAGAATAATAAGTCCAATTACGTGACATATAATCAAATGCAGCAGTATTACCTACAATAAGAGTAGCAGATGCTTCTCTTTCTTTCGTTTCAGTAACACCAAAGCTAACATACATTACCCCAGCATAAATCGCTAAAATAACAATTAAAACAATATATCTAAACCTACCCTTTTTCATACTTTTATCTCCTATTATACAACTTTAAAATATGCTAACTGACTTGTATTATGCCAATCGTATTGCTGCCATAAATTAGTAGATTGACTAGCAGGATCCATCATTAAAACAGTATTACCATTAATACCATCAATTGCTACCCAGTGTTGACCAGTATTTCCTTTTACTTCAGCAACAACATAGTAACCTTGATTAAGTAAATTCTGAATAGCTTGTAATTTTTGTGATTGAGATTGTCCAGAAACATAAACTTTATTAACATATTGGAAATTAGGAGCTACTTTACTAACAGATCCCCAAACAAAGTTAGCACCTTGGAATCCACCTACTTGATTAAGTTTTTGAACAAAAGTACCTGGATTAAAATCACCATCCACATTTACTGCAACTCCACTTTTAGCAATCAACATAGAAACAGAAGTAACCAAACATCCAACACCACCGATAGTAGAGCTTGTATTTCCAATCGTTATAGATGCCCATGCTGGATCAGCTTGTTTCCATCCTGAATAAGGACCTGTACTACCAGTACTAGAGCAACCACTACCAGAACCAGTATTACAACTCATTTTATCAATATCCGTTGCATCTCCATATACTTGCATCAAAATCTGCTTATAATTTAATCCTTGATTTGCCAAAGAAATAAATCGGTTTTGAATAGCAGAAGCATAATTAGCATAAACAATATTTCCTTGATCATTAACTAAAACTTCACCCATTGTCTCATTAGCTAGTGTTCTCATTTGATGGTCAGAAGGTAACGGATCTTTTAATTTAACAGCATAATCTATGCCACTTCGAACAGTACCATACTGTTCACCATCGTTCATAGCAGAGCATCCTAAATTAGGATTACAATAAACTTGATCTGCAACACAAGAAGATAATTGCAAAATCCATTGACCATTTTCTTGTTCTAACTTTTTACCATTTCCATTTCCCATAGCAGTAGGTCTTGCTAAAGAAAAGCTTCTAGCAGCAACCATTTGAGCCTTGATTGCTTCAGCTGGAGCACTAGGACCAATTTCTTGATAAGCAACACCTAAAACATATTGTTCAAAAGGAACTAACTCTTCTCCCTCTAGAGGTTGCGTCCAACTTCCACTTCCATAAGGACTAGCACATTGCATCAGGCGAACTTGCAAATCAGTAATAGACATAGAATTACTAACATTTCCCATGCTAGAAATATAAAAACCTTTTATTTCATAAACACAAGAACCTAAACTAGCACAATTAGAAGCTGTTGCTCCAATCAAACTAAAATAGTCATCATAATATTCAATTACTTCATCCGCCATAGTTTCATATAAACTTTGGCTTTTTCCTGGCAAATATCTAGGAAAAATATCACTTATTAAATTGCTCTTAAAAGTCTCTTCAGAAAAACTATTACCAGAAAACATAGCATTAGCAATATCGGTAATGACACCATTGGTCATGTCATTATAAGAAAGTCCAGCTCCATGTTGATTCAGTATAGCATAAACTGCCGAAACATAAACAGCATCAAAAGATTTTCCTTGAGCTTGAAAACTGTTTTTAACCCCGGCAACACGTTCAAAAAAAGCACGTGCCTCAGGATCACTAGAATCATATTCAACATCACCCGTTGCTCCACCAGTAGCAGAACTTACACCAAATGCATCATCATAACTAGTAATAACTCCACTTCCTTGAGCAATAGCCAAGAAAACCATAACAATCAATAAACCACCAACTGCAAAAGCACCAACAGCCAATTTGGCAGGAGTCATTAAACCAGAACCACTAAACATTCCGGAAGAATCTGATTTATTGTCCTTATCATTATTATTATCATTACCTAAAAAATTAGGTCTAGAACGAGATGGTCTATCTAAAACGCTATCTCCCCCAGAACCAGGACTAGACTGGCTATTCATTCCATTATTATGATTTGGAGCACCAGCAGAACCATTCGGAATATTACCTGCTCCCCCCGAAGCATTTCCACCACCAGGTTGACTAGTTGCTACATCTGTTGCCTTATTTGCAACATCCAAAGCCTTACTATCATTCAATTTTGAAAGTGGCTTACGTAAAAGAGGATTTCTTGCTGCCACATTACCAAGCTGCTGACCAATTTTAGATTTGCCAATAGCATCTCCTACTTTGGCACCAACTTTTGCACCAGCTGCTCCACCAAAATAAGCTCCAACAGCAGCTCCAGCAGTTTTTCCTGCCTTTTGAACACCCTCTTTAGCTGATTCTTTTTCATGCTCTTTTTTTGCTTGTCGTTGAGATTGATAACTTTCAGGCTGTTCAGTGCCAGCCTGCTGGTTATTCTTATGATCATTTTCATTTACTGGCACAAAACATCACCACCTAAATCTTACTACTAAAAACCTCCACCAGAGCCAAAGGAATCTAATTCCTCTTTTGTAACAGCAACATTAATACGCATACGCCTGTTACCACAAACAAATAACGCTTCACCCTGTGAATATCTTTTTATACTTTCTTTTTCACTATCATTCAAGTCAATTAATAAACTTAAATCCTCAACAGCTTGTTTTCTAAGTCCCATGACCAAATAGTAAGAAGCATTATCAAAAATTGCTTTACCATGCATAATAACACCAGGATCTGCAAAGTCACTTGGCTGTTGTGTAATGATAATAGTACCCGTATTATACTTACGTGCACGTCTTTGTACTTGAGCCAAGAACTCAGCACCAAGCTTATTATTAGATCCAAGTAAAACATGGGCCTCATCAACCATCAAAATAGTATCTACATTAAAGTCCAAACAAAGTCCCCATGCATATTTCAAAACATTAAAGAACAAAGCATCACGAATATTAGAATCTGTATTCATTAACTCTTTAATATTAAATACCATAAAATCACTATCTCGACGAATTGTAGTATGTCCGTCAAAATAGAAACGTAATTCTTTTGTAATAGGACGAATCTTTAACTCTAATCGCTCCATTACTTCTTTTTCTTTCGTTTGTTCCGTCATAGACATTAAACGTCCTTTAATCGTTGCATAAACATCAGAAAAAGTTGGATAATCATTAGAAGTAAATCCAGAAAAATCTGTATTAAAATCAATACCAAAACGTTTATAAGTATCTTGAGCAACATCACTAAACATTGTCAAAACATCTTCTTCAATCGTTGGATCATAATAAGTTAGAAATGCTTTTAAAAATTGTAAAGTACGAGTTAAAACAGTATAACCCAATCCTTGTTTAATCTCTTCTTCATCAGCGTCAATAACTATTTCAAGTGGATTAATCATACCAAACTCTCCACCCTTACCAATATCAATAGTATCTCCACCATAAGTCTGAGTAATTTCACGTAACTCATCTTCAGGGTCGATTGCAACAATTTGACAACCATTACGAATATGAGTACGAAGTAAAACTTTCGCAGCCGTTGATTTACCTGAACCAGATGTACCAAGAATAATCATATTGGCATTATTACGGTTATTTTCTTTACGAATTTTATATAAAAATTGATTAAATAAAATAACACCACCAGAGAAATCTACACCAAGTAAAGTAGAAAGTCCTGGATCTTTAATACTATCAAAAATAAATGGATACATAGCTGCAATCGTAACAGATGGTATTGGTGTACCAATTCTCTGCTCTACATCTTGAGGTGGGAAAATTGGTAAAATACTCTTCAAAACTTTTTCTTGTTCAAAACGTAAAGAAATAGCTTTTAATTCCATAGCATCCAAATAGTTTTTAACATTAACCTTCTTCAACTCTAATTCTTCTTTAGTATCAGCAGTAATCATAATATGCATTTGAAAATCGAAGATACGAGCCTGACTACCAGCAAGCATAGAAGTAAAATATTCCAAACTCTCAGCATCTTGACGATATCTTTCACGTAAAGTTTGATCACGTTCATGTTGATACTTTTCCTTTAAATCAGCAACCTGTCTATTTAACATTTTAGACATAGTTTGAAAAGGTACAGGAATATGTTTAATAACAACCTTAATACCTGGCATATTAGTCAAAGAAGATAAATAACCAGGAGAAATATATTTAGGATAAGAAACAACAGTTAAAATTGTTGCATACTTATCACTAATAAAGAAATCACTAGGATTAAAACTAAGCCCCTTAGGAGCAAGCTGACTTCTTAAACTTGTACTCATACAGGCATCACCGTCCCAAACTCAGTAGTTTTACCACCATTCAAGAAATTATCTAGAATAACTCTCAAATCATCATTCGTTGTTTGTGATGCATTTAAACCACAACTTGCAAGACCTTGAATTAACATACGAACTTTCTTCTGAACTATATTAGGATCCTTTTCCTTAAATAAGAAATAATACTCTGTATCAACAATATTATTATTAATAAATGTATTTCCCTTATCAATATCTTGCATAATCAACTTACGTATAGCAGGAGAAGATGTTTCATTATATAAAAGTTGCAACTGTGACATATATACAGAAATATCAACAGGTCTATCCGCAACTACTAACCAAAACTCAAAATCAATCATATTATAAAAATTCTTTAAACTAATCAATACATTGTCTTGAGCTTGAGCATCCAAAATAAAGATATTACGTGGAGCTATTTTAACACCCGAAACCTTTAAATTATCATAAGTAACAATCATACCATTTTGAATTGATTTAACAGGGATCCAATTCTCAGTATAATTACTTCCTGCGATTTTCTTTTTCATTCATGAAACACCAACCTTTCCAATGATACGTCTGAGGAGTAGTAAAAAAATCATACATTTCCATAATAATATTCAAAATATTATGATAATAAGGAACAGGCATAACCAAAAAACCACATATAACAGCAGGACTAACAACTGCAATTGTTACCCATGTATTACTAAGTGGCATAAATGCCAAAAGTATAACAGTTACCATAACTCCCGTTAAAAATAATACTAAATCGAAAGGACGAAATAATCCTAAGATTAATTGTCCTTTCTTTGTATTAGCAGGTATTAAATATTGATTCACTATATATCACACTCTCTTTCATACTATGGTCCAGGAGGAGGTCCACCAGGGCCACCGCCAGGGCCATTATGACTACTACCAAACGTAGAATCATCAGTTGTACCAGTGAAACTATCAAGATTTCTCTTATGGCCAGAAATAGTACCAAGAATTTCTTCATCAGAAGGCGGAGAAGGAGTAAGTGTAGCTGCACCACCAACACTAAATGGATTTTCATTAGCAGCAATAGGTGAACGATATGTTCCATTAGCCCCTCTAGCACTATATTTATTCTCACGTTTATCAGAAATACGAGGACCAACACCCATTTGACCTCTATCTTTATCCATTTTATCATATTTAGATTTAGCAATTGTAGCCTTAGTTTGATAATCATCATATAATTTATAAGCTTCTTGATAGGCACTCATTGCCTGATCTCTTTCAGCCTGAGTAGCATTAGGACCAAGGCTAGATAATTTTTGTTGAGCAAAATCCAATTGTTGTTTAGCATTACTAGCTTGAGCCTGCCTATATTTATAAAGATATTCAGCATCAGCTACATCCTGATTACCTATTCCCATCATCTTAGCACGTCTTTCACGAGTTGAATAATTTAAGTGATCTAGAGTTCTGCCCCAAATACCACCACGTGCATCTTTATCACCAGTACGAATTTTAGCCATCAAATCACTATTCTGACTCCAAGCTGCTCCTAATGGAACTGGTTTTCCCTGAGCTTGTCCTTTAACTGCAGCATCAGTACCATTCATAGCACCCATTGCAAAACCAGCAAGGCCACCACCGCCTGCGGCCATAGCAGCACCACCTAAGATACCACTAAGCCCAACATTAGACATTCCAGCTCCTTTAAGTCCAAGCGCATCCTTAATAAACTTAGGTGCCATCTTAGCAAAGAAGAATAAACCTAACATAATGAAGATAAATGAAATAATACCAACCATTCCACCAGCTTCATCAATGATAACACCATTAATAATCATATCTTGAATAATAAATAAAACAAAATAAACAATTGCTAAACGTAGGAATAAATCTAAATAAGTAGAAGTCAATGCTTTTACCCAGGAAGAAAACATTCCTCCATCTTTCGATGACTTTGGTTCAATATAACTAATAACTGGAATTGGAGCAATCAATCTTAATATAGCAAGCTTGATTGATCGAATCGCAATATCTATAGTAAATCCAATCATAATAATCAAGAAAATAATACCAACGATACAAGCTGCTAACCAGTTAAAAGCAAACACATATCTTGTATTAGAAGTAAATAATCCAACAATAGGAATCCAAGAAACAGAATTTCCTAATGAAGATAACCAACTATCATTCAATTCACAATCAGCAGTTAAAAATTCCCAACTCAATAAGGTAGTAGGATCAACGTCCAATTGAGTATAAGTATTAATTGCTGCTTCTCCTTGATCATCTAAAGTCTCATTACAATACCAATTTTCTCTTTTCGTCTCATCATCATTTTCTCTAGCTTCTGTTGGCTTTAAATTAATCCTCAAGAAAGCTTTTAAAATTGTAGAAGAGAAAATACGTGATGACTGAGCCAGTTTATCTTTCTGAGTTCCGTTTGCCGCATCATTTGACTCATCTACCCCCGTGGCATTGTCCGTCGTTCCCAATATCAAACGCCCCAAAGTATTATTGGACAAAATTCTATCTTGTAATGAATACAAAGTACCAAATAACAAACCATTATTATTAAGATACTTTTCAAAAGAATTAGCATTTTGAACATCTGGCACATTAATAGGTACCAAAACCGTTAACAATGCAAGAGCAACAATTACCCTCGTAATAAAGTTACCAAAACCTTCTTTTGGATTCATAAATTGATCTGGATTCATAATACCTTGCAAAATAGTAACCGCAAGTTTGAAAACCATAAAAACGCCAATAATAAGTTGAATTCGACCATAAAAATTCTTTATAGTCTCAGACTCAAATAATTGAGCACTAGCAACGTTAAAAAATATCTGATACATAATTGCTAATAAGAAATAAACACCATAATTTAACAACTGCATCAATAAACGTCCTAAATCACCCAAAGTATTAGCATTAGAGTTATCAGTCATCGAGTATCACCTACCTTTTTTAACTTAAAGCACAAATTTGATCTGTTGTAATACCAAAAATATTTAGTAATACACTAACTAGTGTAGGTATTAAGAATAATGCAACAGCTAAAATTAAACGAATAACAAGTTTTTTCTCTGCTTTCTTCATATTATCATCATCACTAGCTACAATAGCTTTTGCAAAATCCAAACTACTTAAAATAACAACCAAAATTGGGCCTAAAATTTTAACATAATTTAATATTTGTTGTAATAACCAAGCAACAGATTCTTCATCTTGAGTGCTACCTAAAAGTGAATTACAATCTTGAACATCATCAGAAAAGTCAAAATCATCTTTTAAATCATCAGTAGTCAATTCAGAATCAGGTTTAGAATAACTCTCACTACCATGACCAGAAGAAGAACCTGAAGAATTAGAACTATTATCAGTAGGTTCTCCAAATGCACCAGAAGCATATTTAGAACCAAACTGTTGACCATCGCTTGTACTTAATTCATCATTTGTACAAAAACTAGATCCTCTAGATAATTCATAAGAATATCCACCATTACTAGAAGTTACACAACGATAAATTTGTGAAGGACAGCTAGCCTTAGAATTAGAAAAAACAGAATTAAGTAAAGAATCATTTACAGTAATTGAAAATTTTTCTCCTGCAACAGTTCCAGAAATCGCCTTATTGACAGAAACAAAATTCTTACCATCTACACTCCACTCTTTGCTACCATCAGAAAACAAACGGAAAGTAGGATAAACATAACTTTGTCTACTATAAAATCCCATACTAGAACCAGTACAAGTAGATACGACTTTTTTTGACTTAACACCAGAATCTTTAGCCCAACTAGAAAGTTTAGGAGAAGATGCTGTAATATTATAACAATGACCAGAACAAGAATCATTATTTAAAGGATAAGGATACACAGTAACTCCTAAATCATTTTCTTGAACATAGATAGATGGACAAGTAACAGTCGAACTACTAACTTTTGACGCATCATAAAAACTAGATGCAAAAGCATCACTATGATACCATGAAGCTCCATCTCTAGCATAAAGCGTTCCATCAGAAAATGGAAAATCAACACTACCATCAGAATATATATTGTATTTTAAAGAAATATCTTTACCATTTTGATTTGTAAACTCATAATTACAAGTCGCAACTTTATTGCCTAAAGCATTTGTATTATATGGAAAAAGTAATAATAGGCCAAAGACAAATAGTAATAAAGAAAATCTGAAACGTTTCATAATGTCACCACTCCATATATACAATTATACAGAATAAGTATATCAGAATAAAAAAAAAATAGCAATTACTTTGCTATTTAATTTAATCAAATTATTTAATACTATTCCAACAGTTAGCCCATCCTTGAGTATCAGCTTCACCGTCTCCACCTTCAGTACCAGTAGTTACTAAAGACATAATTAATGTTACTAAAGTAGTAATGAAGAAGATAGCTACAGCGTAAATACATCTCTTAATCAAACGACTTTGAGCTTGCTTAACTTCCTTTTCATCACTAGAGATAACAGCTTTACCTAAATCAATAGTACCAAAAACAATTAATAAAATAGGGATACCAATTTGAACAATTGGGAATACACCTTTTTTAATAATTCTAACAATAGGCTCTAATCCACCACAGTTGTCATCAACAGTACCAACAACTCCTATTTGAAATAAATCTAACATAATACAACTCTCCTTCATCAATATAAATAATCTTATCTTAAATCACAAAGTTTGTCAATATTACCTTCTAAATAACCCAAATATTTTTCCTGTTTCTTTCTTATTTTCCTTCTTAGAAACAAGTAGTCCCAACCTAGATAAAAAATCATCCATAATAGAATTTCTTTTTCTCTCATCTAAGGGCGGCATATTGTAAAATACTTTTGTCCTAGCTTCATATTCAAAATCAGATAAATCTTTATTAGTTAACAAACTTTGATTTAAAACAATTTTGTGTTGTTGAAGTTTAGAAAAAATATTACGATTTTTACGCATAAGTTTGTTCAACTTAATAATAGATGGTTCTAACAGATACAAGACTTCATCACAAAAAGAATCATCAGGATGATCATTTAGATCAACCAAAATAAAAGACGCTCCTGCATACTTAGTCATTGCACCTTCAATTTGATCACTAGAAATAGAAATCATATTTTTATCACTAAAATATTGAAAATCTCTTTTATTCAATTCAATAGCAATAATTGTATCACCAAAATGTGCTTTTAATTCTTTCTTTAAAATGTATACAAAAGTAGTTGCACCAGCATGTTCAGTAACGTTACGAACACCAATAATTCTTGAACCACTTTGTACTGGTTGAACAATACTATTAGAAGAATTCTCTAGTTGCTGAATATGAGCAACCTGCTTATAAGTATTTGGATGTGTTAATAAATATTTCACACCATCTACATTAGTCGTAAAATTATAAATTCCCAAAGAAACAAGCTTAGACAAAAAACTAGAGGTACATACATCAGTACCCTCTGGTAAGAAAAAAACTATTTTTTCAACATCTAGTCCCATAGCAATTGTCTGATAGGTCTTTATATTATGGAAATCTTTAACTGCAGTAACATCCAATATCATCTTATTATAAAAGAAATTTTTAAACATTTCTACAATTTCAGCTGCATCATATTCGCCAGAAATACTTTTAATAACATCTATATCCAAACTAGACAAAACATTTCGCTGTGTATTACTTATAATAACATTCATAGGAGGTCACCTCTTCTACTCAAAATGTGTTATTAACTTTGTGTCACCAGCAATTTGAAAAATTTTAAGTCCAGGCATAATATTATTGATAATTGGAATATCAATATTAATCTGAGTAACTACACGATAATATGACTGCCTTTGATGTTCATCAACACCTTCAGAAGAATTTTTTGCTTCATATTCTTTATAGCAATAGCCATGACTACACTTAAAACCATCCAAACTAAAATTAGGAGCATTATAACCAACTTGATTAATATACTCTAATATTTTTTTCTGGCACTCAGAACCCGTATCACAATTTCCTTCGTACTGTTCAAGAGAAGTAATAATGTAGTTCTTGACGCGGAATGCCTTAGTATAATTAACATTAAATGCTAAGTACCCACTTACCAATACAAGGAATACTACAATCATCGCTAAATTGACAACACCACCATAAGCGTCCCGCATCTTCTACACCTACCCTTTTTTATCTGTTATGATCAACGACAATATAAACACCTACACCAGTTTTACCATCAGCTGAAATATTTTCCCATTGCGTGTTAATAGCATTTTGAATATTTGGCCACATTAACCAAAAGAATCCAATAACTGCTGCAATAGCAATCAATGTAATAACTGTTAAGTTTAATTCACCTGTTGCTGCTTTCATGTATACATACACATCCTTTCATATTCTATATTCATTATATATTATATCAACATAATACCATTTTTACAATAAAATTTCTTTATACTTTACATATTAAACATCATCATCATAGAAATCAAAATAACTACCATCGTACCTGCACCAGTAACGACAAGCATAACCATTGTTTGACTTTCCATGTGAGCTAAACGCTCTTTATATTTTGTTTCACGAGCTTTATTTTGCAAGTTAGAAACTGTTCTTGAAAACATCATCAAACGTTCTTGCTTTCTCTCTTGAGATCCAAGTCCTAAACGATATAACAAACGCATCATACGCATAGAATCTCTAACTGGATACGTATTAGCAAATTCCATATAAGGATCAATCGTAGAATCACCAGAATTAATTCTTTCAATCAATCGACGAAGTCCAGGCTTAAAAATATCTGGAGCATCATCAATAGATTTACCCAAAGCAACGGGAACTGTATAATGCTGAATCAGAATTTCCAAACTCTTTAAATAGTATGGCAACATAACATCAATATCATGCAAATGTGCTTTATAAAAAGATTTTAAATTTTGATAAGGCATCTTAAATACAAGTGCCGCAACAACTATACAGAACACAACATTAATAAATGATAATTGATTTAAGAAAATAAATAAAAATACTATTGCAACAATAACAGCATAATAAATTCTTTTCCTAAATAGTTGATCAGGATCAACATCTTCACCGTAACGAGCATAAACTAAAAAGTTGTAATCATCTTCCCTCAAAATCTCAAAGTACTTTTCATTATCGGCTATAAATTTGTTTTTATCAATCGTATTATTATAAACTAATACAAACATAATAATAGCACCAACAACAACAATCTCTACCATTACTCAGCACCTACATTCTCGTTATAATATTTTTCACCTTTAATTAAAAAGTACGTATTAACAATTAAAACGCCATGTAATAAAACTTTTACATACCAACGTTCCAACATAACCAGATAAGTTTCACGACCTAATAGATATTGTGTTAACATAACTAATAAGTAAAGCATAATACCAAATTGTAAGAACGATTTATGGAAAGAAGCTCTTTCGATACGGTCACGATAAACACTTTCAACAAGCATATCAATATCAAGTTGCATATTATCCAAAGAATCCATAGAGTTTCTAGCACCCTCTTTTGTAATTTGTAAAAACAATTGATGCATGTTCTTTACAATATAATAAGGGTATAATTGACTCATATAACTTAAAGATTCTTCAATACTACCATTTTGATAAGCAAGTTCTATCATATGATCAACATCACTTTTAACAGGATCCTCCAAAATACCAGAATTACGAACACCCTCTAATGCCTTAACAAAAGATTGAGTAGTTGCAAATTCCATAATGGTATTAGAAGTATAAACTTGAATTTGTTCAAAAATAAATTCACTATATACACGTTTACAACGTAAATAAGATAAATACGGTATAAACATAATAACTACAACAATATACACCAAAGAAACAAATAAGTTATAGAAATACAAATAACTAACTACACCAGCAAATGCTCCCATAACCACTACTTGTATCAAATATTGTCTAGGAGTATATTCTTGTCCTAACTCTTTTGTCTTCTCTCTAACGACTTTAAAAGAATAAGGAGCAAATTTATCATACATTTCTCGGGCTTGTGAAGTTATAAACTTACCAACGTTTTGACCTTTATAATTACGATAAAGAACAATTAGCCCAACTAATACAAATAGAAATATTAACTCTTCTATATACATAAATTCACTCCCTTCCTATTCTAAACTACCAAGAGAAGAAAAATCTACAGATGACGATGACGAAGATGTTGTAGAGTCACCCTGTGAAGCGGGAACATTAACAACAGCCGCTGTTGGAGTTTGTGCAGAAACGGTAGGAACTACCTGAGGAGTAGCCTCAACATTTACTGTAGGCTCTAATGGTGTAGTATTCACTGGAGTAATAGAAGGAGTAACTTCAATTTGAAGATTACTATCTACTGTCTGTGTAATTGCAGGTTGAACTGATTCTTGTTGAATAATAGGTTCAGCTGGCGTTCCTTCTCCATTATTTACAGTAGGAGAAACAGCTGGAGCACCAGAAGTTCCTTCCGCACCAGTAGAAGCATCACCATCATGATGTTCTTCTATATACTCTTCACGCTCTTCATCATTATTAAATGGCAAATCATCGCTTAAATGTTCAGTAATTGCATTAATATCAATATTCTGATTTTCTAAATATTCAATCAAATGTGGACTAGGTTTTCTCATAACTGGCTCTTGATTGAATAATTTTTGATAAATAATTCTACTTTGTGGCCTATTATTTTCATCAACATAAAATTCACATACCTCATCAACTTCACGATGGAATTTACCTAATTTTTTACTATAATAAGCCTTAATATGAACACCAATTTGAATATAACGATAAATAGTATTTAAAAATTGATTAACATCCAAATCAGTTTCCATCAAACTATACATACGATAAGGAATAGCAGAAGCCTTATCCGCATGGATAGTAGACAAAATATTATGTCCAGATGAAATAGAGTTACGAACTGCAGAAACAGCTTCTGCACTACGAACTTCGGAAAGCAAAATCCACTTTGGATTCTGACGCATACAAGTAACCAAAACATCAGTATAACTTGCTACATTATTTGTTTTCATGGCAACGATATCACGTTGAGGGAAAATCTTATCCAAGTGAAGCTCTAAAGTATCTTCAATTGTAATAATCTTCTCTTCCGTACGTGTATGAGAAGCCAAGTATTTAACAAATTCCGTTTTACCAGAACCAGTTTCACCACAGACAATAATATTACAATGTCCTTCAACACATTTTATTAAAATATCATGAATATCTTGTGTGAAATATTCATCCTTTAACAATTTATCCTTTTCCAAACGAATCTTAGCAGGAGTTTTACGAATAACCATAGCAATTCCATTAGTAGCAATAGATGGATGTACAAAGTTTAAACGTAACTCAGCAGATTCAGCATCCAAAAAAGGTTTAGCATTATTGAAAGTCGTTCCCATAACATTGGAACATTGAAAGGCCAACTTTTCAATAAACTCAGGAGTTAACCCTTGAACCTCTACTCTAAGAGATCCTTGAGTTAGAGAACGTACCCAAATCTGTCCATTATTATCAAAAGAAATATCGGTAATATCATCATTATCTAATAATGGTCGTAATGGTCCGAAATCTAACTTATCAAAAATATTCTCGTTCATCTAACCCATCTCCTCTTTATTCTCATATCATTCTATCCCATTGATTCGTCCCAATACGTAACAGTTTCAATCCATTCACGTAAACTATCACTACTCATTTCAAGATCATCAGGTTTGTCTTGTAAACTTTCATTAGTAGGTACTGGAACAAGTTCAGAATCATAAGATTGTAAATAACTAGCTTTCTTTAATAAAATATAATATTCTTCAGGCAAAGCAAACACAATCATAGCTGGCGTTCTTTGTTCATCCAAATTAGAGAAAACAGGTTGTCCAGATGAATCTTTAACAGCCAAGACCTTAACATTTTCAAGGAATTTACCATATTGCATTAACTCTCTATTATCAGCGCTAGTAGCAACGTCACCTTCTACTTGTTTACGAGTAATTCTCAAATAAATATCAATATAATTTCCTGGATAAATAGAGTTACCATATGTAGACTCAATATCAACAGGCATATTATATAAAACATAACCTTTTGGATAATCCAAAATAATATTAGCAGGCAATTGTTCTTTCTCAACTACTTGTCTACTATAAAACAAACTACCTTCAGGAATTAAAGTATCTGCATTAGAATACTTATCAATAACATCAGCTTGATTTCTAATAACATCTCCCTCAAGCATTGATGGAGGGACTTCCATAGTCCCTACCATTTCTGAAGTAATTTGAGTACCAGGATTAATTTGTTGTGTTGCATAAGGTACTGAAATTGGATTTACAGCTGCTTGAACTCTCATATTGTAAGCAATATATAAAACTAAGACAGCAACTACAACACCAACAACAGTTACAGTATTTTTATTTGATAAAAATTTCTTTAGTGCATTACCCATTTAATCCTCTCCTTCCTTTTTATTCAGTTTCTGCTTTACCAAGATCACTCTTAGGATCTTTTATTTGATTTGTTGTACTTTGATCATAATCATATGTATTTTCCAAAATAGCATCAAGTTGAGTTGACATTTCCAAGTTTTCATTATCAAAACTTAAAACTGTAGCAGAATCAACTTTAACACTAACTTTAGGAGGAACTTCATTTATATCATAAAATGAAATTCGATAGTTTCTAGTTGTATCAATAGAATCCGCAAATCTTCTAACAAAGCTTTCAACAAACTTTTCTTTATCAATACGAAGCAAACCATTTTCACGATAATATTTAACATCAATCGCATCAACCATCGCAGCTTCAGAGGTTTCCTTCACCAGGTAGTAATCTAACTCACTACCTGATGAATAATTGGAAATAATATTAATCATTAATAAGGTTGCTAAACTCAAAATAATGATACCTACAGTTAACATCGCTTTATTCATAAGTTATTATTCCCCCTCTCCTACATTATTAACACCTAACATTTGATTACGGCTCATAATAGTCTTAACATTTCCACCTAAATCATCAAGCAAATCACTTCGATATGAAGTAACACCATGATAAATACCAGTAGAGCCACCATAATCAGTATAAGAAGACTTACCAGAGTTAAATTCACGAACTTCTTTCAACGTATTCGTATCCAAAGTAATTTCATAATCTTTATATTTATCTGTATAGATTGAATTACCACGATTTTGAATTGTATCAATCAAAGATAATGGATTAATCTTATAATCAGGATTCTTTTGTTGTAATGAAGTTAAAATAGATGCATCATCATCAGTCATTTGCATTGACCAGTTATATCCAGGTTGACGTCCAGCAGAACTAATCTTACTAGCATTTTCACTAGTTGTCTTATCGCTCTCAGGGAATAAATTACTCAAATTAACAATTCTAAATGCATAATCTCGAGTAGATACAGTAGTTTCATCATCATCACATGGTGGATCTTCACATACAGGAGTACTACAACATCCACTTTCATCAGGAACACATTCTTCATTTCTCAATGCGTAGAAACAACTAATATTAAAGTTCCATCCAAAGTATCCAAAGTCAGTCGTTGTTGCTTTAATATTTTGATTGTTATTAACCTCTGATTCAATTTGAGATTCTGAATAACAAGACTTATTGTCTAATTCACTCCATTCCCACCACTTAGTATTAACACTTTGTGCATCTAATGGGATACAGAATTTATCTTCTTTATACTTCCAAGCATTTTCATTAGAAGGTTTCTTATATACAATTGCACCAGTTTTATTATTAATCCATGTACCAGGGAAACTCCAAGCAGCTTGATACCAATTCTTAGCACTTGCATCGTCATAACATCCAGCATAACCATCTTGGTTTTCTTCAGGATTAATAGTTAATTCAGGAATAAAGATTTCTGTACCACTAGGTGATGGAACAGTTCCCTCTCCATGACTTGGTAATGTAGCATCACTAACGCCAGAACTTTCTAATGGGAATGCTTTTGTTTGAGAAACACCTTTACCATCAGTATAATTAACACTAATAGTAAAATGAGCAGTCTTAGTAGTACAACTTGCAGCAGCAGTACATGTTGCAATTGCTTGATTATACTTCTCTAAGTTATTAATTGTATCTTGTGCAGCATCTTCATCATTTAAATATGATTGTTTAGAGCATCCAGACCAATAACATGGATCCTGGCATAATGAATTATAGAAGTTTTGACGTTTAAAGCCATTACTATCTGGTAAGTATTTATGACGTCCTCCATTTCCAACAGATCCAGAATAGTCGTGTTCATTTTGTGTTCTAGAAGGTTCGTTTTCTTGATACCAACGACCATAAGTAGTACCATTACCTCTCCAAACAATACTGTTTCCACTCCACTCATATCTACCAGAATATCCAGGGAATGCACTAACAGGTTTTACAGTTACAATATTTTCATCATGAATTGTTAATGGATCATAACTTGCTTCATCTTCATATACTTCTTCATAACATTTACTACTACAAGCTTCACTATATTGTCCACCATCACATTCTTGAATACAAGTTGCAAAATCTTCATTTGGTCCACCTTGGTGTGTCCTACCAGGAATTCTATTACAGAATGGTGTAGGTGTACAAATAGCTGGTGGTGTTGGAGGTTGTAATTTCAATGCAGAATTACATACAACTCTACTAGTAACTCTTACCTTATATTCAAAACATAATCCTGCTTTAGAAGCAACTGGAGGTCCGTATTCAACAACAACTGATTCCTCACAAGTTCTGGTACAATTACCACCATCTGAATGACCAACTTCACCAGAAGTATAATGATAATCATAAGTAACATTCTCTACTTCTTCTTCTTTAGCATAATAGTAATCTTTATTAACATAATAATCGCTATCGGATTCTTTTAATTTCCAATCACATTTTAATCCGATAACTTCATCTGGCAAGCTTCCATCATTAACCTTGTCAGAATAATCATTACCAGCAGCTAACGCTTTCTGTTTAGCATCAATGAATGCTGCCATAAAATCTTCTCCAACACCTGGTGTAGAAGAACCATCACCTACTACTTTTTGTGTTTTAGCAATTCTAATAGCTGCAGCAATCAAAGAAGCAGTCTGTTCCTCAGTATAATTGAAAGAAACTTGCCCAGGAGTTACACAATAAGACATAATACTGTCATAAGTAGTTTTTTGATCTGCGTTAGCAACAGCATAATTGTATTGTTCAATATCACTTTTACTAACCCCTGCTCCATCAAAAACAGATTTATAATTTGAATAACCTTCACCAGTTCTAAAAACACTACAAATTCCATTGTAATTTGTATTATCAACTTGTCCACGTTCAGGTTTAATTGGATTTAATTGTAGTTCAACATCCATTTCATAAGTTCCAACTTTTTGTCCAGAATCATCTGCAGATGCAGAATCATAAGCCAAACATTTTTCATCAGATTCGGCAACTACGAAATGAATTGTTACAGTACCATCAGCTCCACTTGCAATAGAAATTTTCATTGGATTATTCTCTGATAAATTTCCCATTGAAAGCGGATCAGAAGTAATCAAACTACCAACACTAACGCTATTACCGTCATCATTAACAGCAGATACGCTTGTAGCCTTAAAAGTACCATTATTTACTGAAATAGTAGCTTGTGTACCAGATGAATTATACTCTACACCAGCACCATAGTAAGAAGACATTTCATCAGGATCATCACACTGTTTACCATCCGTAGTTGGAGCAATAGTTTCGTTTTTAGAAACTTCTGCTACTTCCGAAGTTTTAAATACACTTCGAAAACCAACAAAAGCAACAAAAACTAAAGCAAGAAATAAAACCCCTACAATTATTCTCCTATGCTTTTTCATTGTTTTCTCCACCTTTCATAAGTTTATCTATTTCGTCATAATTACTTGTCTTTTCAACTCCGTAATTCATCTTCTTTTCACCTTTACGAACCATTCTAGCATCAATTCTAATTTCTCTTGTAGAATGAGCTCCAAATAATCTTGTACAAGTAATTAGGGAAATCAACTTATCATTTTCATTTACATCTATATCAAACTTAAAGATGCTATCTTTAAGAGAATTTTCAATATACTTTTTCATTTCACTCTTAGATAAATCTTCTCTGATAAACAAATCAGTATCCCCGTGTTCTGGGAAAGATATAGCATAAATCTTATACATATAATCTTCTCCATCAAAAGTATATTGAATATATTTATTGTCTTTGACAAAATCTAAATAAATAAATCCCATCAAAGACTCAAAACGTTGTGACTTATCATCACCGATCTTAGGATTAGCAGATAAATTCAAAATATTATGACCACTAATAGTAACTTTATTTAATAATTTATCTGAATCCACTTCATTCCAAGCAAAATTATTAGTTAAATCACTAAAATCATAACCAGGAGCATAAATAACAGGATAATCAATATTAGTACCTTGTACCCTTATCCAGCCAATTGTCTTATATTTATCCGTATCATTTTTTGCTTCTTTTGTAATCTCATCTACACGAGATTCTTCAGGATAATAATCATAGAAGATAATAAATAAAACCGCACCTAATAGACATAAAAAAGAGAGAATCCCAACTATTAGGAAACTTCTTTTTTTCTTGTCTATCAACTTCTCACTTCTTTTTCTCATAACTCATACCACCTACTTTTCAATAATATAAGGATCATCCATTGTACCTTTTCCTCGAACAATAACGCATTGTTTATCAAAGAAACCAACAGGTCTTATACCATAGTCATCATAATCATAAAGCTTTCCATACATAACAGTTCCAATTTCCGCAACTACAGCTTTGGTATTCTCTTTTTGAGAAGAATTAATAAACCAATAAGATCCTCTATCATTAACATTAAAGTCAGCAGCGGTAAACATTTCATACATATCAGGAGCTATAAATCTAGCTTTATATTTCTTGGTACTACTTTCTTCATTATATTTAATATTTCTTTTGTAAATAGGAACTTCAAATTCTTTACTTACGAAATAATCTGTTTTTACATAGTTTGGAGTAACATTATTAATTGTATAACCAACATTGCCTTTTTGTTTTGGATTATAAACTTTGGCAGTATTATCAGTATCATAATGTGTCAAAATTGGTTCACTGCCATCAAATAAACTCTGATCTGCAACTACTTTAGTTGTTCCGTCATCTTCTGGATCAATAATTCTCCATAACATACCAGAATAATAAACATACTCACCACTTTGTCTAGTATTAAGTTTATCTCCTGTCTTGGCATATTCAAAATCGCCAATAGAATATGAGTTATCTTGAGTACCATCACCAGAAACCACTAATGTATCTCCTTTAATCGTTAAAACAGGACGTACTCCAAAATTATAATTTCTATCAAAACTCATAAATGACATTGGCCATCCATAGAAAAAGTTTCTAGCAGCATAAGCATTTTTATTATCTTTATCATTTCTTACCCACGAAATACTTTGTGGGAATAAATAGTTATCACCATTTTCATCCGTTGCTAAATTATAATCTACAGCAGATAAAATAGATACTGGTGTACTCTTAGTATAAGAAGTACACTTTTTAACAGTTGCAACATTATCATCAGAAACTTTCATATCGCAATATTTAGAATCTACAACATATTTCTTAGACTCTTTTGTAATATGGTCATAATAATATTCTAACCATTCATCAATAGCATCATAGTTAACATTACTAACATCTTGTTCAGCAACAATCTTAACATTATCACCACTTAAACCAACAATTCTAAATACCATACCAGAAAAATAAATGTAATTATTTGGATTTAATCCTTGATAGACTCCAGAATCACCAGTTTCTTGTTTTACCATATTAGCAAGTCTTGATACAACTTTTACTTTTCTAACCACTTCAGATTCATTATTCAAACTATCAGTAGCTGTATAAGTAACTTCATAAGTACCTGGAACATCTGTATTAACTTTGCTAGAATCAATTTTTACATCGTCAACATTCATCTTACCATCTGTATTATCAACAACGCTTTTTACTCCAGCATCCTTATATTTAGAACCAACATCTACAGTTACTTCATCATTACCATTCAAAGTAATTTCGGGCCCTTTATGATCAACTACTGAAGAAATAACACCACATTTTAAATAAGTATAATATTTATACTCGCCATCTTCTTTTCTAACTTTTACCCAACTATCAGTAATAGAACAAGGCTTTTTAGAAAAAGGAACATAGAAATCCTCTTTTAAATAAGCTTGATCAAATAACTTCTGAATGCTTAGCGTCTTAACTCTTGTACCAGTTGGTAATTCTGATTCATTAAGTTCGTAATATCTTTTAGCAGCTTCTTCTGCTTGTTTTTCATATCCTTTAAACGTAAGTAAAGGACTTAAAACCAAAAACCAAACAAACAAAGCAATTACGATGACAACACAAGCTATTTTTAGATATTTAATAATCTTCTTATCCATAATTCTTCTCCTTATTTTAACCTATAAACATACTCTCGATTTCTCACCGTATATACCAACCGAATCTCTTTAGCATCTTGTAAACGTTGTGGAACTGAAAAATACATATAATTTCCAAAGTACTGTTTATCAACTGCATCTTTAATTGCTACAGTATGACGTTTACCTTTATTATCTATATAAACAATTTTACCATATTCCTCTGAAAAGTCAACGAATTCTTTACCACTAAATGTATCAGAAGTAAAGAAAAGTTCGAGTATCATTCTTTTGTTCGCAGCAGTTACAGGTTGCTGTGCTGAATAACACTTATCATTCTTCGGACAAAGCATCACGTTATAAGTAGTTTCTTGTAATATTCCATAACTTTCTATAGAAAAAGAAACATCCTCTCCTCCTACATTTAAAGTTTCATAATCTCGCAAAGATTTTGTTTTCTGCGTTTTAATTTCAGAAAGATTTTCAACATCCAATTTAATCTTTCTTAAATATGGAATATTATTATTAATCTCTTGATAATATAAGACAAAGCGGTCAGGATTTAAATCATTAGCAACTTTAAATATCAATAAGAATCTCGCAGACTGTCCATTATCTAATGTTAGTTTCTCATAAGTTGTTTGACCAAAATCTTGAAAAGATGTCTCATAAGTTCTATACGTCTGAGAATAATTATTTCTACCATTCATCATATGAAATCTATTAAAATTAACTTCTCTTTGTGACTGGTTGTTTGTAAGAGTAAGATCTAATATAACAAAAGCACTGTCTTTAGAAATAATTTCTCCTCGATAATCTTTATCTGTATAATAAACATGATGAATTTGAATAGAATAACCATCAGTAGGAATCACATCATCCTGTCCATAAGATTTATGAGTAATAAATACAAACTTATAAACAGAAACAACAAAAACCACAATTAAAATAGAAGCTACCGTATTACAAAGTAATTTATGTTCCTCATAAAAATACCCCAGATTTCTAAGTAATCGTTTAAAAATACGTTTAAAACTCTCTTTATCAATATTGACACTAATTTCAATTTCTTCTCTATCATCATTACTTAACTCTAAATATTCCTGATCAGACTTAAAATCAAACTTGTTTAAATCAACTCCAAAAATACGCATTAATAAAATGATAATAACAAAATATTGTGGAATCGTTCCCATAAATAACAAGTCACTAATCGCACGAATTCCAGTTGTTCCAGATCCTTCATCATATCCTGAAAATAACGTAATTGTTAATACAAAAGAAATAAATATAAAAGCATAAGTAGCAGCCGGCACAATATATAATTTCCAAGGCTTCTTTTTATGCCTTAATAAAACAATGATAGTAATAGAAAGAGCAACTAATATAATTAATACTAACAATGCCAATATACTAGCATATTTAGTAATAGGTTCATAAAATGCATCATAAGACTGTAATTCCAAAAACTCTTTAACGAAAGAACGAGTTTGCATATTTTTATAATAAATAAATGCACATAATACCAACATAAAAATATGAATACGTCTAAAATGTTTAATTAAAAATGCATATGGTTTTCTAATAATCATAAACAGGCACCCTCTATTCTTATTCTCTATCAGTATAACGTATTTTTTTTTATTTTGAAATAGTTTTTCACAAAAAAAATAAATGAAGAAAATCTTCATTTATTGAATTGCAGTAATTTCTACTTGATAAGCACCGTTTGGACTCTCTACAGTAACAATATCTCCTACTTTATGATTGAATAATGCTTGCGCAATAGGACTTTCATTTGAAATACGACTTTCAAACGGATCTGCTTCCTGACTACCAACGATTTTATATTCATCTTCCTCATCGTCATCTACATATTTAATAGTAACAGTATTTCCAATACTTACAGAGTCTGTAGAAACATCAGAAATAATAGATACATTTTCAAGCATCTTTTCTAATTGTTTAATTCTTGCTTCAATAACAGCTTGTTCATTACGAGCAGCATCATATTCTGCATTTTCTGATAAATCACCTAACGCACGAGCTTCCTTGATAGCTTGAACATTTTCAGGACGACGTACATTAATTAAATCGTCTAATTCTTTCTTTAAATTATCCAAACCCTCTTGTGTTAAATAAACTGTTTCTTTATTCTTCATAATAATATCACCTCATTATGTTTATTTTTAAACTCAACTTGCGATAGTATATCACATTTAAAAATTATATGCAAGTACTTAATTATCTAGAATTAGATTTTACATATGTAAAGCCTAGTTCTTCTTCACGAGCAGCGCCACGCATTAAAGCTGCCATTTCATCATTAGTAATACCCCCATTATCAATTTCTATAAAACCAAATGGATTTCTATTTTCTCTTTTCATTCCTTGAATATAATCCATTCGATCTGTCTTTTCTTCTGGAGTATCCCCCTCTAAATAACGATAAGCATTTGGAGAAGAATCCAAATAATCACTAACTTCTTCTTGATGGGCAATTCTTTGTTCAAATCCAGTAACCTCATCTACCTTAGAATCAAATTCTTGCTTATGACGAATAGCCCACACTAAGCCACCAATACAACAAGCCCCCGCAGCAGTAGCAACCAATACAGGTTCATTAGTAAAATGAAAAGTTGCAAGACCAGCTGCTACACCTGCAACCAAGGTAGAAGTAAATCTCGTAATTGTACCAGCAGTTTGACTACGTTTTAATTTTACTTTCTGTTCAACAGCATAACTAGCTTGTTGTGCCAAACGTTCCTCTATCTTTTGAGTATTATTGTCTTCAATAGGAATGTTATCATAAACTTCCCCATCAGCAAAAGTTAACACATAATTACCAGTCTCTTCATCTCTCTCAACGGAAGTAATATATTTACTTTTTAAATCTTCATCCTTTTTATCATAATAATAATTCATAAAATCCCCCACTTTTCATAAAGTAGCCAAATTATACCACAAAAAACAAAAAAAAGCAAGCACAACTATTGTACTTGCTTTACTTCACTAATAAATAAGTCATCTGTCATTCCCGCAATAAAATCAATCACAATACGCTCATCACTATTATTAGATAAATACTTACTAGTTTGCGAATTGATAAATATACGATAAATAATACTAGAAGTATTATGAGAACGAATATCATCCAAATACATTTGATAAATTTTATTCATCCCCTTACGATAATACTCCAACTCATCTTTAGTAATACTCTTACTATAGATATTTTCCATATTAAATTTTTTCAAAGCAAATAAAGCATGATAAATATTATCACTTATAGCAATATAAGGTTTATCTAAACTATTTTCAATAATATCTAAAATAAGAGTATTCATAATTTCACTATTGGTATTTCCTAATACATCAGTAATCTCTTTTGGTAATGCTTCTCTTTCAAATAATCCTAATTGAATAGCATCCTCAATATCTCTACCAATATAACCAATAATATCACTGATTCGAACAACGCACCCTTCTAAAGTCATTGGAGGGATATGATTAGCTTCTTTAATATCATGATAAGCATTTTTATATTGCTCTAAAAACTCTTCTTTTGTTTTAGAAACCGGTGTATACACATTAGAAAGCATCTCCCCATTATGACACATAATACCATCTAACACTTGTAATGTAAGATTTAGTCCTTCACCATGATTTTCTACTTCCATATAATATCTAACGCCCTGAATATTATGTGCAAAATATTCACCCAATTCTCTTAAAGAAATCTCATTTAACAAGGCTTCACCAGTATGCCCTAAAGGAGTATGCCCAACATCATGTCCTAAAGCAATTGCCTCAATCAAATCACAATTTAGATTAAGCGCTCTTCCAATCGTTCTAGCAACCTTACTAACCAATTGAACATGCAACATTCTCTCACTAATATGATCATTTTTCTTAAAAGAATATACTTGTGTTTTATCTGCATACCTAGTATAACTAAGTGCATGAATAATTCGATCAACATCCCTAAAAAAAGGAGCTCGTATATCATCATCAATTGAATGAAAACGAACTGCCTCACTACTTTTTGTAGCATATTTAGAGTATGTATCTTCAATCTTTAAAAAGTTATGTTTCATAACTGATAGCTGATCCATACATTATCACTCCATTAAATTACTAATTTTTTCTGCAACCTCAGAAATATCATGATTAAATTTATCTTCATCATCATCACGACGAATTACATAATCAAACCAATCATCTTCTAAAGTTATTTTCTTTTCTTGTTTTAATTTCCAATACATATCTTCACTATAAGATCTAGCATAATAAACATAATCACCTATAACAGATAAATCCTTTTTATCATAATCCATTTTACGTTCACGAATCGCTTTAATATTATAATTATCATTAGAACGAATACGAATTTTAAATACTTTAAAGCCTTGATTATGAAGCTTCTTATGTACTTCTTCATAACGATCCATATTATGTATATTATGGTCATAAACAAAAGAGATACGATGAGAAATTAAGAATGACAAACGCTCATCATTTACTTCCTCTACTTTATGTTTAATCTCATCATTTTCTAAATCTTCTGGTGTTTTATAAAAATAATTACGCACATAATCATTACTAAGTAAATAAATAGATAGTTCACGAGATAGCTTTCTTGCTAATTCAAACTTTCCTGCTCCAGCATTAGCAGTAATTAATATAGCAATCGGTGGAATATATTCCTTTACTCTACCTACTTCCTTTTCCATCTCATCAATAAAATTCTTCATATTATCCCTCCTATCAATGATGAAGTAATCGTATCATAGAATATGCAACAATCTGGATGTTGGTATCTAAATATATATAATAGATATTATCTGGATGTCTAGCAACATCTAACAGATTCATATCTTCATCATACAACTTTTCAATTTTAAAAGAAATTCTATCTCCATTAGGAGTAAATAACTCAACAGTATCTCCTACTTCAAAATAATTTCTTTCATAGATTTTAACCAATTTATTCTCTTTATCATAAGAGATAACTTGTCCTAAATAATCTTGATTACTCGCTTCATTTCTACCTGTATAATACTGATCTTGATAATCAGCTTCTTTTAATAAATAATGAGTAGAAACAGCTCGATTTGCGACTCTAGAAAGTCTATTCTCCAGGACTTCCAACACCTCATCTGATAAAGTATTTGCATAATAACGATCAATAATCTCACGATAAGTTCCAATAACCGTTGCTAAATAATATAAAGAACGCATTCTCCCTTCAACTTTTAAACTAGTAACACCAATATCAATTAATTTACCAATATAATTAGCCAAATTATTATCTTTAGTAGCAAAAGTAAAATCCTTTTTACCATCTACAGAAAAAGCAAAACGGCAAACTTGAGCACAACCACCACGATTGGCATCACGATTAGTAACATAATTAGATAAAGCACATCTTCCACTATAACAAGTACACATAGCCCCGTGAATAAAGACTTCAATATCAATACCTGTTTTTTCAATAATTTCAGAAATTTCTTTCAAAGATACTTCCCGTGCTAATACAACACGATCAACACCTTGCTTTTGAAAAAACTCAACGCTTTTGTAATTGGTAGTAGAATCTTGTGTTGATAAATGAACCTCCACTTGTGGAAAATTCTTTTTAATATAGGAAATAATAAACGGATCACTAACAATAAAAGCATCAATACCAGCATCTACAACAGATGCAATATAGTCTTCTACCCCATCCATATCTTCATTATGAAAAACAATATTTAAAGTCAAATATACTTTCTTACCTAATTGATGAGCAAACTGACACCCTTCTCTAATTTGATCAATAGTAAAATTAGTAGCATTAGCCCTAAGTCCATATTTTTCTCCACCAATATAAACAGCATCAGCCCCATATAATAATGTAACTTTTAAACGTTCGATATCCCCTGCCGGAGAAAGTAATTCTATTCTTTTCATTTCTTCACCCTATAGATAGTTTTCTTAAAAAAGAATCCAGTACTATCCCCTAACTTTTTATATTTTTCTACATAAGAAGAATCACGGCATTCCCCTTGAATATAATGCTTCGTATCGCTCACTAACTCTAAGAAGTCAGAAATTCCTTCTTCTCGTAACAATACATAATCAGCACCAGCAGCATACAAAGAGGAAATAACAGAAGTACCGTTTAAGACCTCATCTAATAAAAAACCAGTACCACTATTTTCTTCTTTCACTAAATATTTCTTATTTGTAATTTTTTCTAATACTGATAAAGTAGAATCACCACTCTCTCCTAAATCCTCATAATAATTATGAACTAGATGTCTTCTACTATAGCCAACACTTGGTAAACTAACAACTTCTACAATTGTCTGAATAGAAGATTTTTTACAAATATCAATAATTTCATCCAATGTTATCTCTTTAGAAAGCAAAGCATAACGAACACCTTGAGAATAATAATAATCACAAGTACGATAATTAGTAACCATATGAGTTTGACTCCACACTAAATCTAAAGACAAATTCATTTCTTGTTTTAACTCTAAAATAGATAAATCATAGAAAAACACACCACAAATAGACATCTGTTCTAATTCTTTCAACACACGTCTTACCTCATCTACTTCATGATTAAATATATTCTTATCCATTTTTACAAAGATTTCTACATTAGGATACTTCTTAGTAATATCTAAAATCTCACGAACAGAGAAAGTAACAGAGTTCAAAACAGAAAAATTTTCTAATCCCAATAATAAAGCATCACAACAATCAACATAATTAGAAATTTCTTTGCTAGTAACTTCCACTAATACTTTCATATGTCACCTCTGCCCTTATTATATAACAGAATGACAAAAAAGAAAAGAAAAAAGCTTAAGACTAGCTTAAGCTTAAAATTAATTTATAGTAATGGTCTTACTTTTACCTGTTTCGGCATACACAGTAACAACCACCTTTAATGTTCCATCAAAACTACTTAAATCAATTGTTTTAGTATCACTCTTACCTGATAAAGTAATAGAAGGAGAATTATAAACAATCATATTATCTCTATATACACTATATTGATAAGAAGCTAAAGTTTTATTAGAACTAAAAGAAACACTAGCTGTTTTAGTACTTAAATTAATACCAGAAGAACTAATATTTAATGTTGTATTATTCATCTCATTACCAACAGTATCTATATTTCTTGCTGGACAGTATAATCTTAATTTATAAGAATATCCCCCATTCTTTTTTTTCAAAATAGAAACATAACTAGTATTAATATTACAAGCTGCTTTACCATAATCAACAACATCATTTTTTCCTAAATAATTAGAATCAACTAATGTCTTTAAATAAACACGTCTTTCTTGTCCTTCAACAGAAGGTAATGCTCCACGATTCTCAGCACAATAATTTTCTGCTGTTAAAAGAATATTTTTCTCTAATGTCTCATAAAAATTCTCTTCTGAAGAATCCAACACCCAAGAAACAGACGCAATAGCAACACTCATTAATAACCCTAAAATCGTAATAGCAGCAAGTAACTCAACTAAAGTAAAACCCTTACGATTCATATGCATAATATCACACCCTATTCTATAAATATAATATAGTAAATTAAAAAGAAATACAAGAAAAAAACAAGTAAAACTTGTTTATCCTGCAATATAAAATATAAAACTGTCATCTGTAAAATAATTTTCTTCTCCATATACAGAATATATCGTAAAAGGTCGATAAGCATAAAGTTTACCATTTTTAATAAAATAAGCAACGTTATCCAAATAATTATCTACTTCACGCCATCTAAGAAAACAATTATAATCACATTCCTGAGAAACTAAATATCCTTTATAAACTTCATCATTATAATACTCATGGAATTTATCCTCTATAATCTTTTCAACATCAGACTCTTGCACTCCAAAAATATCTAATACTTCTTGATTACTCATTAAATTTCTGGTCTTTAAATTAAAATTATAAGTATAAAACAAAACGGTAGGAAAAGAATATTCATCTCCATACTCAGAAGTACGAATTAAAACAGATAATACTTCTCCATTAAGTTGTGAATCATA